>ERZ778511.907-NODE-907-length-24134-cov-5.458242_pt1 | contig 24134 bp, 29 predicted proteins | sample MGYA00510347_ERZ778511 | MGnify/ENA primary metagenome ERZ778511 (study PRJEB29527, sample SAMN07138967) | mouse gut metagenome | material: feces | host: mouse | place: China:Nanjing | collected 2016-01-25 ...
GCTTTCCTATAAAGTCGGTGATGATTTTTATGATATTGAGGGCAATCCTATAAGCGATCCCAAAGACCCTAACGGCGGCAGTTCTTCGGGCTCTCTTGGCGGTGATATTACCGTTGGCGGTAAGATTGACGTAAATGTCAGCGTACCCGATATAAATATCAACGTGAACGGTAACGGAGGCTCTGCCAGCTTGCCAGATATTGATATCGTGGAAAATCTTCCCGAAGCTCCGCATAATTTCATTGATTATTTGAAAATACTCTTTGATTTTATCCCCGGGCAGGTTCTCGCGTTGATTATTGCAGCTGTTGCCTGTGCTTTGTTTTGTAGGATTTGGGGGCGGTAGTATGGAGATAATGGGATTTTGCTTTGAATTCATCTGGAATAACTTTTTTGAGTTTATGAACTGGGAGTTGAATTTCGGTGATGTTCATTTTACGCTCTGGGAATTTATGCTCGGAAGTATAATTATTTTCGGCATTATAGCAGTCGTTATTCGGCGTATTTTGCAGTAGTGAGGTGTTATTTTGGAAGATATAATTATAATGATCATTCTTCAAGCCTTAGAAAAGGCTATTGCTAAGGCTATCGAGGAGGGTATCAATTATATTGTCCGCAAGGTGGTTGACGCTGCGGGTAATGTAATAACCGAGATCGTTTATCAGTATGACAGCGACGGTGACGGCACGATTGACGGGGAGCAGGTCATTTATACTTTAGATACACTTATACCCAGCTTAGATAACGGTTATTGTCTTTGCAATAAGCGTGATGAAATAGGTCTTGGTTTCCCTCAGTTCAAACTTGTTGACGGTTCTCAGATCGCTGATCTGATCGATACTGATATCGTAACGGGTAATGATAACGGCTTTATAGTTGATCTCGATAATGACGGTCAAAATGATGATGTTCTCGTACCTTTACCCGACTTTACGGGAGACGGTCTGCCCGATTGGGGTTGGCTAGTAGATAGAAATGATGATGGACTTCCCGATGTTTCCCCGTCATCACCCTTTTATCCTGTGGGCTCTGAGGGATATCATGAGATAGTCAGCCGTGTTACTGTTGAGGATTACACGATAATGAATAAGCCTATCTCCGACTATACCGTGACCGAGGGTATTTTACTTATATTCCTTATTGTCGGAGCGTTTAAGCTGGTCGGCAAGGCGTTCAGAAGAAAGAAGGTAGTTTAATGGATTTTGACGGATTAACTATTGTAAAGTTCCTCGAGCTTATAGGCTGGGGTGATTGGTTCAAGGCTTTTGTCGTAAACGAGGAGAATTTAAATATTACTTTCTCCGATCTTGTTTTCGGTACGCTGCCTTTTATGTTCCAGTTGTTTTTTATAATTTTCCTGCTGAATTGGATTTGCGGTATTATCGGTGATGTGTGTAAGATCATTGCACGGGGTGGACGGTATTGATGATCGTTAAGCTGATTTTCAAGCGCCTGAAATGTCTGCCGCTTTTCTTGTTCCTTGTTACCGTTGACTTTATTCGTTGGCTCAAAAATCGCGGTTGGACGATCTTTGAGGGTTGGGGCATACATATCTATATAGGCGCGTTCGGACAGGGTAAAACCTGTTCTATGGTGCGTGACGCTTATAATATTTGCTGTTCTTACCGTAATATGAACGTTATCACTAATCTAAACCTTATCGGTTTCCCCGAGGATACAAAGATATCAAAATTAAAATCCGCTTTGGATATTATAAACGCTCCCGATAATACCATAGTGGTTTTAGATGAACTCGGTACGATCTGGAACTCCCGAGACTTCGCGGACGGTAAGACAAAGGACGGTAAAGGCGGGGGGCTGTCTAAATCCACGTTTCAGAATATTGCGCAGTGTCGGCACCGTCACGTTATGATCTTGGGTACCGCGCAGCATTGGAAGTTTATGGACATATTGCTCCGCCGTATCACCGATGAGGTTATCATCTGTTCTTCGGCGTTTGCGCACCCGTTCTCCCGTATGATAACTAACAGGGTATTCGACGCTAAGGAATATGAGCTTTTTGCCGATAATCCCATGCTCCCGTTGCTCCCCGTTGATGTCGACTGCTTTGTACAGACCGATAAGCTGCGCGGTTTGTATGATACCCGTGAAATGGTCGATACACTGCTTACAATGGAATATATCCCCGATACCGAGATCATTGCTAATCAGATCGGAGAGGTTGTTGCTCCCCCTATGGACTTCCCCGTTGATAAGAAAAAACAGCAGCAGTTGTTAAATAAAATTCGTAAAGGTGGTTTATAACTATGGTTACTTGTCAGATTGACTGGCTTACTTTGTCTTGTATGACTTCTAATGAAATAAGTGTCGGTGAGCTCCTCGGCAGGGTTCTTGAAACGCTTAGGCTTCATGATATCTGGGATCAATTTTTGTGTGTCGGTAGGGATAAATTTTATGAGAGTGTTTTCCGCTTTAATGATATCTCCGTGCTTGTCTGCCGTGATACTCCCGAAAAGCTGATAAAGCAAGGTATTTGTATCAAGTTTACGGGTAACGGTCTGGCATATTTTCAAGAGCATTTGCGTACCGTCTGGCGGTGCGATCTTCGCCGTATTTGCCGCGAGTGGCGCTCCTTGTCGGTAGGCGGCTACTTTACCCGCTGTTCCCGTTTCGATTACGCTATCGACGATATATGCCGTAATAACGAACAGCCTGTTATTACTATGCGTAAGGTCAGAAATGCGGCTAAAAAGCACGAATTCCGTTCACGTCTCGCCGCCAATCGCCCGCGGCAAAGAATGGAAGTCTATTTCGATAATTCCGTTAAGGGTGAAGTATCTCTCGGCGATACCGTTTATTTCGGCAACCGCAGGAGTACCGTATTTTGTCGCTTTTATGACAAGCTGCTGGAGCAGCGTCAGTCACATTTAGAGATTGACAAGAATATTACATCATGGGTTCGTTGTGAGTTCGAATTCAAGGGCGCTAGGGCTATGTCGGCTTTCAATGCGTTCTGCGATATGAGCGATGATGATTTCAAGGGGTATATGTCAAAGGTTTTCAATAATTATATTTGCTTTATAAATAATGATGATGTTAATCGGTCACGCTGCACCGCTAAACGCTGGTGGTCTGAATTCCTCGGAACTTCCAAAAAGGCTAGCCTTATTATCCCGCCTTTCAAGCCCGTTTCTTTCGCGAGTACTTCCGAGTGGCTTCAAAAGTCGGTGTTTCCCACTTTGGCATACTATATAAAATGTATAGGTTATTCGGCTTTTTTGTCCATGATGAATAAATATATCAAGCGTAAGCCTACAAAGCGTATAAAACAAATGGTTGATGATTATGTTTCCGTTTTCCTTTTGGCGTTCCGCAGTTCCGACAAATACAAATATCCCGAAATAGATGACCCCAACGCTGTATTTAAGCAGTATGTTCAGCGCACGGGTCTTGACCCATGGTTGTATACCGGTGCGGAGTCAGCCGAGCAGCTTGAAAAGGATTTCGAGAAGTATCACATCAAGATCGGCGAGGATTGGGAACCGTTCGGACCGTGTGATTACGGTGTACAGCTTTCCTACGGCGACTACCCGCCCGAGTTCCTTACATCTGAATATGATTACGATTTGGGTATTTTGGATTTTTGATAGGTGGTGTTTTATGTTGGTGCTTGTAGCCTGTGAGGAAAGCCAGACGGTCACAAAAGAGCTGCGCAACCTGGGTCACGAGGCATACAGCGCGGATATACAAGAGCCGTCTGGAGGTTTCCCGGAATGGCATATACTCGGTGATGTTATTCCGCTTATTAACGGACGCTGCTCGTTTCACACTATGGACGGTAAGTTTTATTCTGTTTCCGGTAAATGGGATATGATTATAGCACACCCGCCTTGTACATATCTTACATCTTCTGGAGCTTGCCGCCTTTACTCCAGTGACGGTGTAGACCTGGAACGTTATAAAAATGGGCTCGCTGCCAAGGATTTCTTTATGAAGTTCTATTATGCCGATTGTGACAGGATTTGTATAGAAAATCCTGCACCACTCAAAATTTACGATCTACCTAGATACACACAGGTAATACAGCCCTATATGTTTGGTGATAAGGTAACAAAGCGTACTTGTCTATGGCTTAAAGGCTTACCGTGCCTTGTTGATACTGATAACGTCGGCAGACCTGGAACGGTCAAATATACCCGTCAGGACGGTTCAACGCATTATCGCTGCTGGACACAGAATTTACATTCTGCCCGTTCTCGCTCCAAGACGTTCCCCGGGATAGCCCGTGCAATGGCTGAGCAGTTTACTATTTATGATCCTTTGCAGCTTACACTTTATGACATGGAGAGAGGTGTAATATAGTGACAATACTTGAAGCTTACGAAAACTTTATGTTCGAGCAGCGTGTCCGTAACAATTCCCCTGCGACAATAGATTTCTATACCGCCGTTCTGGGCGCTTTCGTTGATTGGGTAACCCAGAGCACGGAGACGGTCGAGGAGCTTACCATAAAGCAGTACAAGGAGTACATAATCCATTTAAGCAGCAGCGGCTTAAAGTCCACTAGTGTAAATACGCATGTCCGCGCGGTCAAGGCGTTCTATAACTTCCTTATTGACGAGGAGAAGATCGGAGATTGTTCCCGTAAACTCAAGCTGATAAAGCAGTCAAAAGAGGAGATTATTCCGCTTACCGATGATGAGATCGGCAGATTGTTGGCTTGTTTTAACTGCTCAGACGTGCTGGAGCTTCGGAATAAGTGCTTTGTGCTTTTAATGCTCGATTGCGGGCTTAGGCGCTCGGAGCTTACCCGCCTTAAAGTCTCCGATGTAGATTTCATTCAGAAGTCGCTACTTGTCAACGGTAAAGGCAATAAGCAGCGCATTGTACCAATGGGAGCTACTACCGCGCAGTTTCTTGGTGAATACGATAATCGCGTACAGGATAAGCGATCAGGTAAGCCCTCCGCGCCGTTCCTGCTTGATAGGTTTGGGAACGGTATAGACAACAACGTTATTAAAATGGTGTTCCAAGACTTGAAGGAGCGATCGGGTATACAGCGCCTTCACCCTCATCTTTTGCGGCATACGTTCGCTACGCTCTACCTTGTAGACGGTGGCAACCTTGAGATGTTGCGGTGTATTCTCGGTCACAGCACCATTTCTATAACACAGATTTATCTTCACTTGTCGAGCAACTACGCTCTTATCAGATCGGCACATAATTCGCACGTTGACCGTATGCAGGACAATTTGTGCAATTTTAACAAAGATGATAAGCTGGGGACACCATAACTTCGGGGGTAGTGTCAAAAAGTGCAAAAAAGGCATAAAAAAAAGCACTGTCAGCCTTTTCTGTTTGGCTTAACAGTGCGATTTTTGGTGATCCACCCGGGAATCGAACCCGGGACACCCTGATTAAAAGTCAGGTGCTCTACCGCCTGAGCTAGTGGATCGATTGTGCAACGTTGATATTATACCAAAAATAAAGTGATTTGTCAACCCCTTTTTCCAAAAAAAAAATTTTTTGAGCAAAAATTATGCAAATTTTTGAAAAAATAACGGTAAAATATTGCAAATTCAGCTGCAATGTGTTATACTATACTATGTATGATTATATGGAAAAGGGGCGATATCGTGGATATCAATGTTGGAGACATTCTTGTAATGAAGAAGAACCACCCGGGCTGCGGCAGCAGCCAAATGAGAGTACTGCGCGTAGGCGCGGACTTCAAGCTGATGTGTATGGGCTGCGGACATACGTTTATGACCGCGCGGTCAAAGTGTGAGAAGAAGATAAAGTCCGTTATCCGCGATATTGCGGAGGAAAAAGGTTAGCGTCGACGGTTTTTCCAAAGAAGCGGTAAGTTTAACGGAGGTGGAAAATGCTGGAGAAAATCGGTATGGCGCAGGCACGATATGACGAGATAAACGCGAAGCTTTCCGACCCCAAGGTGGTCGCGGACAACAAGCTGTACACGGAGCTTATGCGCGAATATAAAAGCTTGACCCCGCTTATAGATATGTATAGGCAGTATCTTAAAGCGGAGCATGATTACGAGGACGCCAAATCGGCGCTTGACGACAGCGCTCACGATGCGGAATTCCGTGAAATGGCGGAGGAGGAAATGCTTTCCGCGAAAAGTGAAATGGAAAAGTTCAGCGAGGAGTTGAAGATACTGCTCCTGCCGCGCGACCCCGACGACGACAAGAGCGTTATCGTCGAGATACGCGCCGGAGCGGGCGGCGAGGAAGCGGCGCTGTTTGCGAATTCGATGTTCAGAATGTATTCAATGTATGCAGCTCGTCAAGGCTGGAGGATCGACATAATGAGCAGCAATCCCACAGAGCTCGGGGGCTATCGCGAGATAAGCTTCGGGGTAGAGGGCGATGGTGTGTACGCTAAGCTGAAATATGAAAGCGGAGTTCACAGGGTTCAGCGCATTCCAGAGACTGAGTCGCAGGGGCGCATACAGACCTCGACGGTGACTGTCGCGGTGCTGCCCGAGGTCGAGGAGGTCGACGTGAATATCAATCCCGCAGACCTGACGATACAAACGTTTCGCTCCAGCGGAGCGGGCGGTCAGCACATCAACAAGACCGAGTCCGCGGTGCGCATAATCCACCACCCGTCGGGAATGGTGGTTGAATGTCAGGAAGAGCGTTCGCAGATGAAGAACAAGGACAAGGCAATGAAAATGCTGTACAGCCGCCTTTACGAAGCGGAGCAGACCGCGCGCGACAGCGCGATAGCCGAGGAGCGACGCATACAAGTCGGAACTGGCGACCGCTCGGAGCGCATACGTACCTACAATTTCCCGCAGTCGCGGGTTACCGACCACCGCATAGGATTAACGCTGTACAAGCTCGATGATATGATGAACGGCGGCTGCGATGAGGTCTTTGAGGCACTCCGTGTCGCGGATTATTCCGCAAAGCTGCTGAAACAGGGGTAATAGACGTGAATTATGATACAAGGCTGATGCCTTACGGCAGGGAGAGCGTTTGCGAGGCGGCGGAGCTGCTGGAGCACGGCGAGCTTGTCGCGATACCGACTGAAACGGTCTACGGTCTCGCGGCGGACGCGTTGAACGAAAACGCCGTGAAAAAGATATTCCTTGCCAAGGGCAGACCGCAGGACAATCCGCTTATCGTGCATATTTCGAGTATGAAAATGCTCTCGCCGCTCGTGAGGGAGATACCCGATACCGCGAAAGTGCTTGCAGAGCGGTTCTGGGGCGGACCGCTGACCATGATATTTCCGAAGTCGGATAAGATACCAAGCGTGACGAGCGGCGGACTTGACACGGTAGCTGTGAGAATGCCCGCAAGCGAAGCCGCACGCGAGATAATCAGAAAGTGCGGATTTCCGCTCGCCGCGCCCTCGGCTAACCTTTCGGGCAAGCCGAGCCCGACAACGGCGCGGCACGTTTTTGAGGATATGAACGGCAGGATACCGCTTATAATCGACGGCGGCGAGTGCGCTGTCGGCGTGGAAAGCACGGTCATCTGCTTTAAGGGCGATAAAATACACATTCTGCGCCCCGGAGGAATTACGGCGGAAATGCTGTCGCAGTTCTGCAAGGTGGAGGTCGACAAGGCGGTCACGGCGCAGCCGGAAAAGGACGAGCGCGTTCTCTCGCCCGGAATGAAGTACAAGCATTATTCCCCGAAAGCGGACGTGTATGTCGTCAACGCTCACGGAAAGGCGTTCGAGGAGTACTGCACCAAGCGTTCACGATATGAAAATAAATTGATTGCGTTAGGCGCGGGAGTATCCGAGCATGGGGTTTTCCTCGACTATGGCAGTACACCCGAGATACAGGCGCAGCGACTGTTCGCGCTGCTGCGCAGGGTGGATGATCTCGGCGCGAAAACCGTTCTAGTGGAAATGCCCGAGCAGAGCGGAATGGGGCTTGCGGTGTATAACCGGCTGCTCCGCGCGGCGGGATTTAAGATTATCAAAATGGGGGATAGTAAATGAAAAAAATAAAAACCAAACAATTGCAGATATTAACGGATATTGATCTTGTCTGGGATTTTATGACCGAGATATACGATCCTCACTATAATAACGGCGCGGCTGCTCCTTTTTTTGAGTATGCGATAACGTCTTCGTGGATGAATAAGGAATATCTTCATCTTAACAGATTCTGGATAGACGGCGATAAGGTTGTGGGATTTGTTTTTACTGAAGACCCCGTTACAAACATCTTTTTCAATTTGCGTCCCGGTTATGAGGAGATGGCTGATGAAATGATCGAATATGCAGAAAAAAGCTTTCCAGATATCGGCGGAGAAAAAGAACCGGTTCTCTTTCCGGAACAGAGGGCATTGATACGGGCGGCTGAAAAAAGAGGCTATAAGGTCGCGTATGAAAATGTGGATATGCTGTTCGATTTTAAAAGCTCGGAATTAAATTATGAACTTCCCGAGGGATTTCATTTCGTCGATCCGCTCAACGCCGATCCCCTGAAACTTGCGAAATGTATGTGGAACGGCTTTAATTCCGAAGAACTCGGAGCGTTTGAGAATTGGGAGAAACCAAATTACGAAAAGACGTGGGATCCGCATAGAGCATATAACGGTGTTTTAAGCTCAACTATCGCACCGCCGCCGCACTCAACTTATCAATATAATGTAATTATCGCCGATGATAATGACGATTATGTGTGCTTTTCGGGAATGTGGTGGGTTTCCGGGAATAAGCTGGCTTATATGGAGCCGTTGTGTACGGTTCCCGAATACAGAAAAAGAGGACTGGCGGCAGCGGCGCTTACACAGCATTACAGACGCCTGAAGGCGCTCGGTGCCGAGTATAGGACCGGCGGCGGAAATGATTTTTACCGAAAGATAGGCTATGAGGACAAAATACATTGGCTTCATTGGAAAAAAACATTGCGATGATTGGTACAAGACCGTTTACAGAAGGCTTTTCGTGTATGAGGTATAATAATGGTAAATTTGCCAAACATTATGATAATAGGCTTGACGGGGCAGAGCGGCGCGGGGAAGTCAACTGTATGCAAAGTATTCGCAGAGAGCGGCTTTAGCATTATCGATTGTGACGATATCGCGCGAAAAACCGCCAATAACCGACGATTCCTTGACGAGATACCGCGGCGGTTTACGGGGGAGCTGCTGAACCCAGACGGCACTCTGAACCGCACTGCGACCGCAAAGCTCATCTTCACCGATGAGGAAAAACGCGGACTTTATCAGCGAATAATTTTTCCGTACATTGTGAACGGGATAATTCGAGGGATAAAATCGTCAAGAGGCTGTGTTCTGCTTGATGCGCCGACGCTCTTCGAGGCTAAGCTCGAAATGGTCTGCGACAAAATAGTGAGCGTTACGTCGGACACGGACAAATGCGCGGAACGCATTATCAAGCGCGACAAAATAACTCCGGAACAAGCCCGCGAGCGGCTTTCCTCGCAGCACGGCGCGGAGTTCTTCAAGGAGCGCTGCGACTTCAATATAGAAAACAACGGCACGCTTGAAGAGCTAATATCAAGCGCGAAACGAATAACAGAGAAATTAAGGACAGAGACAGACAATGAACAGATACAGACGTAAACGGAGCACAGCTCCCGTGATGATTGCCGTAGTGCTGATATTTGCATTGATTATCGGTATTGTCGGGTATTTCGGATATCGTTATTATCTTGAAAAGACCTATCCGCTCGGATATCAGGATTATGTCGAGCGTTACGCAAAGGAAAACCGCATCAGTAAATATCTGGTATACGCGGTGATAAAGACCGAGAGCGGTTTTCGTCCCGACGCGGTATCAAACGTCGGTGCGCGTGGGCTTATGCAGATAATGGAGGACACTTTCGACTGGATAAAATTCAAGTCGGACGACGAGGAAACCGTCTACTACGATATGTACGACCCGAAAACCAATATCGACTTCGGGTGCAGACTTCTCGGCTATCTCTATGAGGAATTCGGCAATGTAGAAACGGTTGCGGCGGCTTACCACGCGGGGAGGGGCGGGGTCAACGAATGGCTTGAGGACAGCCGATATTCAAAGGACGGCGTTCATCTGGATGTTATCCCGATACCCGACACCGCGCATTATGTTGACAAGATAACTAAAGCTATGGATATGTATATCGAGCTTTATGATAAATGATTGAAAGGAATGGTTTATTATGGCAAAGAAAGAAAATATAACGGCGAAAGAGCTTAAAGAACAGCTTTTCCTGCAAAAGAAGAACGCGTATCTGCGTATGAGCGACGCGGAAATAAAGAAGTGCGATAAGTTCTGCGAGGGCTACAAGGCGTTCCTCGACGCTGCAAAGACCGAGCGCGAGGCAACGGTATTCATCGAGCGCGAGGCTAAGGCTAAGGGCTTTGTTTCGTTCGACAAAAACAAGACCTACAAGACCGGCGACAAGATATACTATGTGAACCGCGAGAAATCGATAATACTCGCAGTGATCGGCAAAGAGCCTATCGAGAACGGCGTTAATCTCGTTGCGGCGCATATCGACTCCCCGCGCCTTGATATGAAGCAGAACCCCCTCTACGAAAAGGACGATATAGGCTACTTCAAGACTCACTACTACGGCGGAATCAAGAAGTATCAGTGGCCCACCGTTCCACTGTCTCTGCACGGTGTTATCGTCAAGGCGGACGGTACAAAGATAACCGTAACGATAGGCGAGGACGACAGCGATCCCGTATTCTGCGTTTCCGACCTGCTCCCGCACCTAGCGAATTCGCAGTACAAGCGCCCGACTACCGAGCTTATCCGCGGCGAGGAACTGAACATCATCATAGGCTCGCGTCCGTTCAAGGACGATGAGGCAAGCGAGAGAATAAAGCTCAGCCTTATGATGATATTGAATGAGAAGTACGGCATAATCGAGGGAGACTTCCTTTCGGCGGAACTTGAGGCAGTCCCCGCGTTCAAGGCGCGTGATATCGGCTTTGACAGAAGTCTTGTCGGCGGGTACGGTCAGGACGACAGAGTTTGCGCGTATACCGAGCTTATGGCGATACTGAACGCGAAGTCGGTCAAGAGGACTGCGGTAGCTATCCTTACCGATAAGGAGGAGACGGGTTCGGACGGCAACACGGGTCTGCGCTCGGCGTATCTGAAGTATTTTATCGCCGATCTCGCGGCGACGTTCGGCGTTCGCGGCAGAGAAGTGCTGTCCAATTCGAGATGCCTTTCCGCTGACGTTAACGCGGCATACGATCCGACGTTTCCCGACGTTTTTGAGAAAAACAACGCATGTGTGCTGAACGGCGGCGTTTGCGTTACCAAGTACACGGGCTCGCGCGGAAAGAGCGGTACCTCGGACGCGTCTGCGGAGTTTGTCGGCGAGGTAAGGCATTTGCTCGACAGCAAGGGCGTTATCTGGCAGACGGGCGAGCTCGGCAAGGTCGATATCGGCGGCGGCGGAACGGTCGCGGCGTATATCGCCAATCTCAACGTTGACACTATTGACGTGGGCGTGCCCGTAATGAGTATGCACGCGCCGTTTGAAATAACCGCGAAAACCGACGTGTACGCGGCATATAAAGCATTTGAAGCCTTTATAGGTCAATAATTTCGGACAAAGCCATAATTCACACATTTCCCTAATAAACATAAAATAGGGGAAGGGGTGAGTTATGATGACAAAAACGCGTAAATTTTTCCGCCGACTGGGCATAAAGCTGATAGCTCTTGCGCTGATATTGATAGGATTGTTCTTTATCGCCGACCTGAGTTTTCGCCCGATAGTAGAGACGATAAACGCCTACGAGTGCCACGAAACGGTCTCGCGCATTATCAACAACGCGGTGCTTGCCGAGATAGAGCGCGGCGGCGCGGAGTACTCCTCACTCGTCAATTTGTCGACAAATAACGACGGCGAGGTCATCTCCGTTGAAAGCAACGTGATGAACATCAACCGCCTGAAAACCGAGGTCGCCGAGCGCGTTGAACGCGAGATCGAGCGGCTGTCGGCGATAAATATCGAGATACCGATAGGCACGCTCACCGGCGTTCAGCTGTTGCACGGCAGGGGCTTCAACGTTGGAATGAGCGTTCAGCCGCTAGGCTACGCAACCACCTCCATAATCAGCGAGTTCACTGCCGCGGGTATCAATCAGACCCTGCACAGGATCGTTATCGAAATCAACGCAGACGTTGACGCTATAATCCCGGGATTTTCCACGAGAGTGCCCGTCACGACAACGATAGTCGCAGCGGAAACGGTAATAGTCGGCAGAGTTCCCGATGCGTACACTCATGTCGTTACCGAGTCGGGCGACCTTGCGGGAACGCTCAACGATTTCGGCGCGGTTATAGATTAAAAACAGGAGAGATTATTTTGGATATAAACGAAGCAAAAAAACGGGTCGGCAAGCTGAAGATACAGCTCGAAAAGGCAAACCACAACTACTACGATCTGGATGCGCCGACTCTCGAGGACGACGAATACGACGCTTTAATGCGCGAGCTGCGCGGTCTTGAGCAGGACTTCCCCGAGCTGTTGACGGAGGATTCGCCGTCACAGCGTGTGGGCGGCACTGCGCAGAACACTTTCGCAAAGGTGCGCCACGAGGTGCAGATGGGCAGCTTGCAGGACGTTTTCAGCGTCGACGAGGTAAGGGCGTTTGTAGAGCGCGTTCGCGGGGAGGGCGCGTACGAATTTACTGTAGAGCCAAAGATAGACGGTTTGTCGGTCTCGCTCGAATACCGCGACGGAGTGTTAACGCTCGGTTCAACGCGCGGAGACGGATTTATCGGCGAGGATATCACGCCCAATCTTAAAACGATCCGTACTATACCGTTGAACATTCCCGAAAAACTCCCGCTGTTCGAGGTGCGCGGCGAGGTGTATATGCCGCGTTCGAGCTTCGCGGAGCTGTGCGAGTTACAGGAAAAGAACGGCGAACCGCTTCCGAAAAACCCGAGGAACGCAGCGGCGGGCTCTCTGCGGCAAAAGGACAGCAAAATAACCGCCTCGCGAAAGCTGGACATATTCTGCTTTAACATTCAGCGCGCGGAGGGCAGGGAGTTTAAGACCCATTCCGAAACGCTTGAATTTATGGAAGAGCTCGGATTTCATGTTATCCCCGATTACCGCGTCTGCCACACCGCGGACGAGATAGTGGAGCGCATTGAGGAGATCGGACAAATGCGGCGTTCGCTGCCGTTCGACATAGACGGCGCGGTCGTCAAGGTGAATAACATAGCGCTCCGAGCGGAGATCGGCGAGACGACTAAAGTTCCCAAGTGGGCGGTGGCGTTCAAATACCCGCCCGAGGAAAAGGAGACCACTCTCCGTGAGATCGAGATCAACGTTGGAAGAACGGGCGCATTAACCCCCGTTGCGGTGTTTGATCCCGTTCAGCTTGCGGGAACGAGCGTCGGAAGGGCAGTGCTTCATAATCAGGATTTCATCACCGAGCGCGATATCCGCATAGGCGACAGGATTATCGTCCGCAAGGCGGGTGACATAATTCCCGAGGTAGTCAAGTCGGTGGCTCACGGCGAGGATTCCGAGCCGTTCCACATTCCCGATATCTGCCCCGTGTGCGGCTCAAAGGCGGTGCGCGATGAGGACGAGGCGGTAATACGCTGCCAGAATATCGAGTGTCCCGCGCAGCTTCTGCGTTCAATAGAGCATTTCGCTTCCCGCGCGGCAATGAACATAGACGGTCTCGGAGAGGCGATAGTCGAGCAGCTTGTGCAAGCGGACTTGGTGCATACCGTTGCCGACCTGTATACATTGGATCTACAGGAATTGACGGCTTTGGAGCGTTTTGGGACAAAGTCCGCGCAAAATCTTCTGGATAATATCGAGAAGTCAAAGAATAACGAGCTTGACAGGCTGATATTCGCGCTTGGAATACGCGGTATCGGGCAGCGGGCGGCAACGCTGCTATGTCAGAAATATGGCAGTATGGACAGCATTATCGCCGCCGAGACTGACGATATAGCCGCGATAGACGGTTTCGGCGAGATACTTGCGCAGTCGGTCTACACGGCAATGCGTGAGCCGCACAGAATAGCCTTGATAAACCGCCTTAAACAGCTTGGGCTGAATATGAACTACTCCGGGCAAAAGGTCTCGGACAAGCTGGCAGGTCTGACGTTCGTGCTTACGGGCACCCTACCGACGCTGAAACGCGATGAGGCGAAGGAAATGATAGAAAAGCGCGGCGGCAAGTGCAGCGGCTCGGTGTCGAAAAAGACAAGCTATGTAGTAGCCGGCGAGGAAGCGGGCAGCAAGCTCAACAAGGCGAACGAGCTTGGTGTTCCCGTGCTTACCGAGGAACAGTTTTTACAGATGATAGGAGAGGCGGAATGACGATAAGAAAGCTGATTTTCACACTGCTCACTGTAATTATGCTGTTCGGGCTGACGGCGTGTTCAAATGACGGTTTGACAGCGGGCAAACTGACGGTCACGCTCAACGGGAATGCCGTTGAAAAGCCGCTGACCGCCGAAAAGCTCGGCGAGGGCTACACCGTCGGAAATTACGCGCTGAAATATAACGGCGAGCCCGTCGCGGGGGTAACATACACCGAAAAGACAGCCGACCTTGAGGAAAGCAAGAGGGTACTGCGTTCATTGGTCATCGGAGCAAACAGCGGCGCGGAAAACGATACGCTGTCCGTCAACGGCATAACGCTCGGCTCTAAGATGTCGGAGGTGCTTGATACTTTCGGAGAGCCGTCCGCAGAGGAAGAGGGAATGTGGTTCTACCGAGAAATGGGCAAGTCCGAGGACGATAATTTTCTGGGACTTAGGTTTGACGAAAACGACAATGTAACGTGGCTGTACGTCCGCGTGGAATAAGATCGGGAGGGATCAAAATTAGCATTGATGCAAAACATCTTGCAAAGCCGATCTCCGCGCTGTTTATTGCAGTCATGCTGTTCGGGCTGACGGGGTGCGCGAAAGAGGAAAGATCCATGTCGGCAAGCGATGAGCGGAGTGCTTCGCAGAGCCGTGAGGAAAGTGTTACTCAAAGCGAAACGGAGAGCGTTACCGATGGCGAGGCGGTTTTCGACCCGGATAAAGCTGTCAAAAGCATAACGGTTTTCGGACAGGAGGTTTCTTTGCCGTGTACGATAAATGACTTCGGTGAGAATTTTTCGTTGAAAGAGGAGAACATGGCAACAGTCGGCAGATCCACCTCATGCGGTCTCCTGTATCAAGGGAAGTCAATTGGAACGGCGACCTTTGAGAATTACGGCGGCGATTTAAATTCCGTATCGATTACCGATTTAATGTTGGGTTTTATAGCTACCGACCAAGGCATTTCGGGCGAATTAAGGGAAAAGCTATATGAACAGCGCGGCTGGTACAGCGGTCTGATCGAAACCGAGATCGCGGGGCTGTCCTTTGATTCGGCAGTATCCGATGCGGAGAAGCTTTTCGGAGACCCCGTAATAATCAAGGACGACAGTGTGACATTTAAAGCGGAAACCGACGCTGCTTACATGACGGTTGATTTTTATTGTGGAAAAGTAAATTATATTTGGGTAGGTTTGAAAGGAGATAAAAGAAATGAGCATTGATGTAAAACATCTCGCAAAGCTTGCGCGTCTGCGTATCGAGGATGACAAGCTGGCGAAATTCGAGAAGGACATGGAGAGCATAGTCGCAATGGTGGAGCAGCTCCCCGAGGTATCGGGTGACGCGTCGGGACTTGATCCCGAGCACCCCATGAAGCTCCGCGAGGACGTTGAGGGCAAGGACAAGCTTACCAGAAACGAGCTTTTGGCAAACGCGCCGAAAATGCAGGCGGGGTGCGTAGTCGTACCCAAGACGGTAGAATGAGAAAGGAATACTAAACAATGGAACTTTACGAATATTCGGCTCACGAGCTGTCGAAAATGCTTTCCGAGAAGAAATGCAGCAGCGAGGAGCTTACCAAATCCGTGCTTGACAGAGCGGCGGCAACAGAAGAAAAGGTCGGCGCGTATCTGACTGTATGCGGCGAGGAGGCGCTGAAAAAGGCGCGCGAGGTCGACGAAAAGCGCGCAAAGGAAGCGCTCCACCCGCTGGCGGGAATACCCATAGGTATCAAGGACAACATCAGCACTAAAGGATTGCTGACCACCTGCGCGTCGAAAATGCTGTATAATTACGTTCCGCCGTTTGATGCGTTCGTAATGAAAAAGGTCGACTCTGCGGATATGGTGGTAACGGGCAAGTTAAATATGGATGAATTCGCAATGGGCTCGTCCACCGAGAATTCCTATTTCAAGAAAACGCACAATCCGCATAACCTTGACTGCGTTCCCGGCGGTTCCTCGGGCGGTTCGGCGGCAGCTGTCGCGGCGGGTTCGGCGGTCATTTCTCTCGGCTCGGATACGGGCGGCTCTATCAGAATGCCCGCATCCTATTGCGGAGTAGTCGGCTTGAAGCCTACTTACGGCAGCGTTTCGCGTTACGGTCTTGTGGCGTTCGCAAGCTCGCTCGACCAGATAGGACCGTTCGGCAGAAACGTTACCGATACAGCAATGCTGTACTCTGTTATCTGCGGTCACGATAATATGGACGCGACCTCCGTCGACCGTGATTATCCCGATTTCACCGCGTTGCTCAGCAGCGACGTAAAGGGCTTGAAGATTGGAATTCCCGAGGAATATTACGGAGAGGGCGTGGACAATTCGGTCAAGGAGACCGTAATGAACGCGGTAAAGGACTTGGAGAAGCAGGGCGCGGAGATAGTTAATATCTCGCTGCCCAGCACCAAATACGCCCTGAACGCGTACTACATCATCTCCTCGGCGGAGGCAAGCTCAAACCTAGCGCGTTTTGACGGCGTAAAGTACGGCTACCGCACCGAGAATTACGACAGCCTTATTGATATGTATGAGAAAACGCGCAGCGAGGGCTTCGGCGATGAGGTAAAGCGCCGCATAATGCTCGGTACGTTCGTGCTGTCGAGCGGTTTCTTCGACGCGTATTACAAAAAAGCAAAGCTTGTCGCGCTCGATATCGTCGGGGAATTCAACGCGGCGTTTGAGAAGTGCGACGTGATAGCAACTCCCGCAACTCCCGCTACGGCGTTCAGGCTCGGCGAGAACATCGGCGACCCGACCAAGATGTACGCCGCCGACATCTGCACCGTAACGGTCAATATCGCAGGCTTGCCCGCGATAAGCGTGCCTTGCGGTAAGGTGAATGATATGCCCGCGGGCTTGCAGTTTATCGGTAAAAAGTTTTCGGAGCAGACGCTTTTGAATGCGGCATTTGCTGTTGAAAAAAATTACGGCGAAGCAAAGCCCGTAAACGTATAAAATACAAGCGCAAAAGCGATAAAACCGAAGCAGAGAGTGTTCGGCAAAGCCGAACGCTCGGTTGCGGGGTATTATGAGCTGCGAGGAACGAAGTGACGAACAGCGACGCGTATTTGCGCGTATAAAATAAGGAGAACAAAATGGAATACGAAACGATAGTGGGTCTTGAAGTCCACGCGGAGCTGAACACCAAGACCAAGATATACTGTAACTGTAAGAACGCGTTCGGACTTGAGGTAAACACCCAGATATGCCCGATATGTACGGGTATGCCGGGAACTCTCCCGACGCTTAACGAAAAGGTAGTAGAGTACGCGGTGAAAATGGGTCACGCGACCAATTGCTCGATTAACAACGTATGCAAACAGGACAGAAAGAATTACTTCTATCCCGACCTGCCCAAGGCATACCAGATATCGCAGGCGGATATCCCGCTTTGCGAGCACGGCTATGTCGAGATAATGATGAACGGCGAGGAAAAGCGCATTGGCATAACACGTATCCATATCGAAGAGGACGCGGGTAAAATGCTGCATAACGACGCATTTCAGGGCTCACTCGTCGACTTCAACCGCTGCGGCGTACCGCTTATCGAGATAGTCTCCGAGCCGGATATGCGCTCCAGCGCCGAGGCAAAGGCGTACCTTGACACTTTGAAGTCGATATTGCAGTACATCGACATATCCGACTGTAAAATGCAGGAGGGCTCAATCCGCTGCGACGTGAACGTTTCCGTTCGTCCAAAGGGCTCTACCGAATTCGGCAAGCGCGTCGAGATGAAGAACGTAAACTCGTTCTCTGGCGCTATGCGTGCTATCGATTACGAGGCAAACCGCCAGATAGAAGCGTTGGAGCGCGGGGAAGAGATCTATCAGGAAACGCGGCGCTGGGACGACCAGAAGGGAATGAATATCCTGCTCCGCTCCAAGGAGGACGCGCAGGATTACCGTTATTTTCCCGAGCCCGACCTTACCACGATCTATATGCCGCTCGAGAGGGTAGAGGAGCTTAAAAATTCGCTGCCCGAGCTGCCCAACGCGAAGATAAAGCGCTACGTCAAGGAATTGGGGCTGTCTCAGGTTGACGCGGAGCTTATCGCGGAGAACCTGCCGCGCTGCCGTCTGTTTGACGAGTGCATAAAGCTCGGAGGCTGCACAGCAAAGAACGTGTCCAACTGGGTGCTCGCGGACGTTTCCAAGTATATGAACGAAACAGGCAAGGATATCGCGGACAGCAACCTCACCGCGGAAAAGCTCGTGAAGATAATCACGCTTATCGAAAGCGGTAAGATATCCAACAATTCGGGCAAGATAATCTTCGAGGAGATAATTCAAAACAACGCCGATATCGACAAGGTTATCGAGGAAAAGGGCTTAGTGCAGATATCCGACGACAGCGCCATTGAAAAGCTCGTAAACGAGGTAATGGCAGCAAATCAGAAGTCGGTCGACGATTACCGCGGCGGCAAGACCAACGCGCTCGGATTCCTTGTCGGGCAGTGCATGAAAGCTTCCAAGGGTCAGGCTAATCCTGCAAAGTGCAAGGAATTGGTTTTAAAGTGCTTGAATGGTTAAATTATTTATTTGTCAATATTGAACAAAATCCCTTTCGGTAGGAGAGGGATTTTTTGTATAACACCTACCTTGCAAAACAATGTACTGTGTGGTATAATTTACTTGTTGATAAATTATGTTATGCCGAAAGGGGATCACAATGAAAAAGGAGATCGTTATAATAATTACAATAGTGACACTTGCTATGGCAGCGGTTCTCACCGTGCTGTTGATAATGCGTCCGAAAACACTCGGTAATATGAGCAGCTCGTTCAGTTCGCCGAAAACCGCCTCGTCGTCTTTCTCGTTTTACGCGGAAACAGGTGACAGATTGCGCATATCGTTCTCGTCGGATATAAAAGGCGGCGAGCTGACTGTAATGCTGGAAAATTCCGATGGCAGCGAGGTAAAAACTTTGGACAGCGCAAGAAAACTGAAAACCTACTGGACGCTTGAAAAAACCGATACCTATACGCTTAGTGCGGAGTGTAAGGAAATGGTCGGCAGCTATAAAATAAATGTAACAAAAGCGTAGCCGCCCAAACTAACTTTGTTTCTTCAATAAAAATTCCACAAAAACCCTTTACACACCGCAAAAAATGTGGTATAATAAAAATGTATAATTAAAAAGGGATATATAAATACCCGATAAATCACACAGGAGGGAACAAAAATGGGAATGACAATGACGCAGAAAATTCTCGCAAAGCACGCGGGTCTGGAGAGCGTTACCGAGGGTCAGCTTATCAAAGCTAAGCTGGATATGGTTCTCGGCAACGATATCACAAGCCCCGTTGCTATCAACGAGTTCAACAAAAACGGATTTACGGGCGTATTCGACAAAAGCAAGATATCGCTTGTAATGGATCACTTCACGCCGAACAAGGACATCAAGGCGGCTATTCAGTGCCAGCAGTGCAGGAATTTTGCGGATAAGTACGATATCGTGAATTTTTACGACGTGGGAAACGTTGGCATAGAGCACGCTCTTCTGCCCGAAAAAGGTCTGGTAGTGCCAAGCGACTGCGTTATCGGCGCGGATTCGCACACCTGTACATACGGCGCTCTCGGAGCGTTCTCGACGGGCGTAGGCTCGACCGATATGGCGGCGGGCATGGCAACGGGCGAAGCGTGGTTCAAGGTTCCGGGAGCGATCAAGTTCAACCTTACGGGCAAGCTCAACAAGTGGGTGAGCGGCAAGGACGTGATACTCCACATTATCGGAATGATAGGCGTTGACGGCGCTCTGTATCAGTCGATGGAGTTCATGGGCGAGGGGTTGAAGAACCTCTCCATGGACGACAGGCTTTGTATGGCGAATATGGCTATCGAAGCGGGTGCGAAGAACGGCATTTTCGAGGTGGACGAGGTAACTCTCGCATATGTGAAGGGAAGAACGGATCGAACCTTTGAAACGTTTAAGGCAGACCCCGATGCGCATTATAACCGCGTTATCGATATTGATTTGTCAACGATTAAGTCAACGGTAGCTTTCCCGCACCTCCCCGAGAATACAAAGACTATCGACGAGGTGGGCGAGGTCAAGATCGATCAGGTAGTTATTGGTTCCTGCACCAACGGACGTTACAGCGATCTTGAGGTCGCGGCGGCTGTCGTTAAGGGCAAGAAGGTGGCTAAGGGCGTCCGCGCTATCGTTATCCCGGCAACTCAGCAGATTTATCTCGACGCGCTCAGAAACGGACTGCTTGAGATATTTGTCGAGGCGGGAATGGTAGTTTCCGCGCCGACCTGCGGACCGTGTCTCGGCGGCCATATGGGAATACTCGCGCCGCATGAGCGCGCCGTTTCCACGACCAACCGAAACTTCGTCGGAAGAATGGGCGACACGACCTCGGAGGTATACCTCGCAAGCCCCGCGATCGCGGCGGCAAGCGCGCTGACGGGTTATATTTCTAACGTACAGGAGGGCTAAACTATAATGAAAGCACATGGAACAGTACATAAATACGGCGATAACGTGGATACGGACGTAATAATCCCCGCGCGTTATCTCAACACCTCCGACCACAAAGAGCTTGCGTCTCACTGCATGGAGGATATCGACAAGGATTTTATTAAGAACGTCAAGGACGGCGACATCATGGTCGCGAATATGAATTTCGGCTGCGGCAGCTCGCGCGAGCACGCTCCCATCGCGATAAAGGCGAGCGGTATAGGCTGCGTTATCGCGTCGACGTTCGCGAGAATATTTTACCGCAACGCGATAAATATCGGTCTGCCGATACTCGAATGTGACGAAGCGGCAAAGGATATCGATGCGGGCAATGAGGTCGAGATCGACTTCGATACGGGAATAATCACGAATATCACCAAAAACAAGACCTACCAAGCCCAGCCGTTCCCCGATTTTATTAAGGAGATAATCAACAAGGGCGGACTGCTGAATTCGCTTAAATGATATGAGGATCGACATCAGACCCGCCGCGTTTCCCGACGTTGAGGGAATGTCTCAGGTGCTCGACAAGGCGTGGCGCGAAAACTACAAGGACATATTCTCGTCCGAGCAGATAGCCGCGTTTACGGGCGATTACCGCCGCGAGAGCTTCACAAATCTCCTGAATAACGGCAAGGACGTGTTCGTGCTGCTTTGCGACGGCGAGATCACGGCTGTGTGCGCGTCACAGACCTGCGAGGAAAAGCCGTTCGAGGGCTATGCGGAGATAATGCTGCTGTACGTTCTCCCCGAGTGGCAGCACAAGGGTATCGGCAAAAAGCTTCTCTCGCATACTCTGCGGAAAATGCGCGGCAAGGGCTACAAAAGCGCAGTGCTCGACACTGCGGAAAAGAATATCAGCGCACGGAAATTCTACGAGAAATTCGGCTTTACGGAGCGGAAAACCTTCGTCAGCCCAAAGTTTGACGAAGTTACGAGAGTTATTTACACAATTGATTTTTAAGTAATTATAAAGTTATGAAAGATGTAAAGAAAACAAGCGTTTTTATAAGCCTGATATTGCGGCACAAGCCCGAGGCTATTGGCATTTCGCTCGACGAACACGGTTGGGCGAACGTTGAGGAGCTTATTTACGGGATAAACAAGACCCACGGTTACAGGATAGACATGGAAACGCTGGAGGAAATCGTCCGGACGGACAACAAGCAGCGGTACAGCTTTAACGAGGATAAAACGCTTATCCGCGCCAATCAGGGGCATTCGGTAAACGTAGACGTCGAGCTGAAGGAAGCCGAGCCGCCCGAGCAGCTTTTCCACGGAACGGGCGAGCGCTTTGCCGCAGCTATACGCGCGGAGGGTTTAAAGCCCATGTCGCGGCTTTACGTTCACCTGTCAAAGGACAAGGAGACCGCCGAAAAGGTAGGCGCGCGCCACGGAAAGCCGCACATCTTCTTCGTTCATTCGGGGAAGATGTTCCGCGCGGGTTACAAATTTTACCTCTCAGAAAACGGAGTTTGGCTTACGGAAAATGTTCCACCCGAGTTTCTGGGAGAACGATAAATTGTGTCGTGCAAGCCGACGGCTGAACAACACAAATTCTAAATTAGGAGAACAGATATGGAAAAGAATATCGCAGTCATCAAGGGCGACGGTATCGGTCCCGAAATTGTCACCGAGGCAATGAAGGTGCTTGAAAAGGTTGCCGAGAAGTACGGTCACAAATTCAATTACGAGCAACTGCTTATGGGCGGCTGTTCTATTGATGCGAACGGCGTGCCGCTCACCGATGAAACTATCGAACGCTGTAAAGCCGCGGACGCGGTACTTATGGGCAGCATAGGCGGCGACACCACCACGTCGCCGTGGTATAAGCTCCCCGCGAACCTTCGTCCCGAGGCGGGTCTGCTAGGGCTTCGCAAGGCGCTGGGGCTGTTCGCGAATCTGCGCCCGTGTCTGCTGTTCAAACAGCTTTCGGACGCGTGTCCGCTGAAAAAGGAAATAAGCGCAAAGGGCTTTGATATGCTTATCATGCGCGAATTAACCGGCGGTCTGTACTTCGGAAAGCGCTACACAGAGGAGCGCGACGGGGTAATGGTCGCGGTTGATACGCTCGAATACAGCGAGCCCGAGATACGACGTATCGCGAAAAAGGCGTTCGAGGTCGCAATGCAGCGCCGCAAAAAGGTAACGAGCGTTGACAAGGCGAATGTTCTCGACAGCTCGCGGCTCTGGCGCAAGGTGGTCGAGGAGGTAGCTAAGGACTATCCCGAGGTAAAATTGGAGCATATGCTCGTCGACAACAGTGCAATGCAGCTTGTCAAAGACCCCGCGCAGTTTGATGTTATGGTGACAGAGAATATGTTCGGCGATATCCTCTCCGACGAGGCGTCGATGATAACGGGCTCTATCGGAATGCTCGCGAGCGCAAGCATGAATGAAACGAGTTTCGGCTTGTACGAGCCGAGTGGCGGTTCAGCTCCCGATATCGCGGGACAGAACAAGGCGAACCCCATCGCGACGATACTTTCCGCGGCTATGATGCTTCGCTATTCGTTCAAGCTCGACAAGGAGGCGAACGCGGTGGAAAGCGCGGTCAACAGCGTTCTCGAGGCGGGTTTCCGCACGTGCGATATCATGAGCGAGGGAATGACGCTCGTGTCATGCTCGGAAATGGGTACGAAGATCGCGGAATTTATCTAAAATCTTATTGTATAAAAAAGGTGTTGAGCGAAAAACTCAACACCGCTTTTTTATTTCTTTTCCTTTCCACCAAGAACTATTTCGCCGTTTTTCTTTTCAAATTCTTCAATACAATCTCTGATAAGGACGATTATTTGTCCGTTGGCTGAACGTGCTTCGTAATCGGCGATAACGTGCAGTTTGTCAAGCATTTCATCATCTATGCGAATTGAATAACTCTTCATAAGCTTAAAAAACCTCCAAAATAATTTTAATATAGCTTTATTTTATATCTATTTTGTGTTATAATGTAAAAAGGCGTTCTAAAAGAACGCAAATAAATGTCATAATGAAAGGAAATTGAAATGAAAGTAGCATTAATAGGTTCAGGTGGATTGCCGATCGGCTATTTGGGACAATATCTGCCTGAGAACACCACAGAAATCATAACAGGCGGCATGAAAAGCATTGAGATAAGCGTATTGGACTATGCGATACCAAATAGGGTAAAATTCACGTTTATCACGCCCGAGCAGGACATAAAAGAGTATTCGGCATTGCTCGAACACTGTCAGACACTTATCCGAGATGCCGATTTGGTGCTCGTGTTCTCGGACGGTATCTCGGGCGAAACAAAATACGTAATAGACAATTTCAGAAAATCGGGTGTAAACCTTAGAGTATACACGCCAACGTTCAGATAGCAATATTGTCATTTTATACAAAAATGATAACAACAAACTATAAAATTCTCTAACA
>ERZ778511.915-NODE-915-length-24027-cov-4.332722_pt1 | contig 24027 bp, 18 predicted proteins | sample MGYA00510347_ERZ778511 | MGnify/ENA primary metagenome ERZ778511 (study PRJEB29527, sample SAMN07138967) | mouse gut metagenome | material: feces | host: mouse | place: China:Nanjing | collected 2016-01-25 ...
CCCGTCGGTTAAAGAACCAATATGACGGAGAAGTAGACGTCTATATCATAGATAAAAAAGAAGAACTGACACAGGAGTTACTCAAGGAACTGACACCACAGTACGTATTTTTCCCCCACTGGTCCTGGATCATACCGGCGTCTGTCTATGGGGTCTGGCCCTGTGTGGTATTCCACATGACCGATCTGCCTTATGGCAGGGGAGGAAGTCCTCTGCAGAATCTGATTGTCCGGGGGCATACGCATACAAAGCTGTCTGCCATCCGGGTGGCGGCGGGAATGGACACCGGTGATGTGTATCTGAAAGAGGAATTGGAACTGTGGGGAACGGCGGACGAAATATTGCGCCGGGCATCCGGGATTATTTTTTCCAGGATGATCCCGTATATTCTGGAACATCATCCTGTGCCTGTGCCGCAGAGCGGCGAAGTGGTGGAATTTGCGCGCAGGAAACCCCAGGACGGGGAACTCTTGCCGGAGATGGATGAAAAGACGGTTTATGATTATATCCGTATGCTGGACGGGGAGGGATATCCCAATGCATTTATCCGGCTGGGCGATTATACCCTGCGGTTTCACGGGGCAGATTTTAAAGACGGCAGAGTGACGGCGCAGGTTGTGTTTGAGAAAGAGGCGGAAAAAGAATGAATATCCTGGTTGTGGCAGCTCATCCCGACGATGAAATCCTGGGTGTGGGCGGAACGATTGCAAAACATGTGGATAACGGCGATGAGGTGTATGCGCTGATCCTGGGGGAGGGCGGAACTTCCCGCTTTGAAAACAGAAAGGATGCACAAGAGGGCCTGGTGGAGGCGCTTCATGGAAATACCCGGAAGGCGGCGGCAGTCTTGGGCATCCGGGAAGTAAGTTTTGAAAATTTTCCGGACAACCGGTTTGACAGTGTGGATTTGCTGGATATTGTGAAAGCGGTGGAACGGAAAATCGGGATTCTCAGGCCATCCATTGTCTATACCCATCACGGCGGGGATTTGAATGTGGACCATACATTGACGTACAGAGCGGTGCTGACGGCCACCCGTCCCATGGAGGATCAGCCGGTACAGGAATTGTATGCCTTTGAAACGGTTTCTTCCACCGAGTGGAATTTTGCCTATGGGGATGCGCAGTTTGCGCCCAATGTATTTGTGAAACTGACAAAGGAGCAGTTTGAACGAAAACTGACTGCCATGCAGGCTTACGAGACAGAGCTGTGTGCGTATCCCCATCCCCGTTCCCTGGATATGCTGCGGGCCGTGGCGTGCAGATGGGGCGGTGTGGCAGGCGCCCGGTATGTGGAAGCCTTTGAGGCGGTGCGGATTTTGCGTCCATAGGGGGCAGGTACGCGATCCGAGGGAGGTGTGACATGCGTGTCATAATTCGTGCAGACGGAAACAGAGAGATTGCCATGGGGCATATCATGCGCTGCCTGTCCATTGCGGATGCACTGCGGGAGAGAGGCGCAGAGGTAACCTTTGTCACCGCCGGGCGGGAAAGCGAAGGATTGCTGAGAGAGCGGGGATATATGCCCTTTGTACTGGACGTCTCATACCGGGAAATGGAGTCGGAACTGGACAGATTTTCTGCATATTTCCGGAGACATCCGGGCGATCTGATCCTGGTGGACAGTTATTATATCACGCAGCCTTATATGGAGGCTCTGGGTAAGTTTGCCTTAACTGCCTGGATGGATGACCTGGGTGAGACGATGTTTCCGGCGGATATTGTGATCAACTACAATCTATATGGGGCAGAGGTGCCCTATCAGACCCTCTTTCAGCAGGCGGGGCTGTCTGTGCCCGGGCGATGTCTGCTGGGCTGCGGCTATGCGCCCCTGCGGGCAGGATTCGGGACGGGTATCCGTGGCAGAGTGCGGGAAAGCGTTGGAGATGTGTTGATCACCACAGGGGGCGGAGATCAGTACAATGGAGCCGGCGGGCTGTGCGGCCTCCTGGCGGAGGAGATGGAACGGGGATTGCATTCGGGTGTACGGTATCATGTGGTATGTGGTCCCTTTTCGGGGCATAAGGAGACACTGCTGCGGCTTGCCGGGCAGTATCCTGCGTTTGTCATTCATGAAAACGTGACGGATATGTGGAATCTGATGGCAGAATGTGACATCGCTGTCAGCGCTGCGGGTTCCACCATGTATGAATTGTGCAGTATGCAGCTTCCGGCAGTCTGTTTTTATTTTGCCGAAAACCAGCGCCGGATGGCAGAGTACTTTGGCAGCAGGACGGATATTGTCAATGGGGGCGATCTTTCAAAAGACAGGGAGACGGTCCTGAAACGGTTGTCGGCGGGGCTTTCCCGGCTGGAACAGGACGGGGGACTCAGGGCGCGTATCAGGCAGCAGATGGGTGCGCTGACGGACGGCGCAGGCGCAGGGCGGATTGCGGAGGCGCTGCTTGGGGCGGTTATGGAAAAGGCGTCATTATGAAACAAAGAGAGGCAAATTTTGAACTGTTGCGGATTGTAGCAATGCTGATGATTATTACGCTGCATTATCTGGACAAAGGGGGCATTCTGCCAAAGCCTGACGCGGCGTTTACCACAGCCGGGTATATGGCCTGGGGGCTGGAAGCGTTCTGCGTGCCTGCGGTGAATGTGTATGTACTGATCAGCGCTTATTTTCTGGCCGGAAGTGACTACAGGCCATGGAAAGCGGCTAAACTGTGGATACAGGTGTTTTTTTATTCCGTGGGAATTGCCGCTGTGCTGCTGGCAGTGGGGGTGATCCCGCCGGAGACCATGGATAAATATGTGCTGCTGAAGTATCTCTTTCCGGTGGTGGAAGAGCATTACTGGTTTGTGACTGCCTACCTGTTGATGTATCTTCTGGCTCCGCTCATGAATGAAACCCTGCGGACTTTACCGAAACGTAGGCTGAGGCAGGGACTGGGGGTGTTATTAGTGCTATTGTCCATAAGCGCCAGCTTTTTGCCGGTGCGGCTTCCCATTGACAGGCTGGGGTATGATACACTTTGGTTTTTATGTCTGTATCTGACAGGGGCGTATCTGCGTTATCATGGGATGCCTGGCACCTGTCAGGGAACGGAGGGATCTGCCAGGGAAGCGGGCGGGCGGGGAAACGGTTTTCAGCCAATGAAAGGCTCTCTTTGGCGGGCTTTTTCCGGCTATTTTTTGTGCAGCATACTGATCTTTCTCAGCCTGGCAGTCATCCATGGCCTGTATATGAGAACGGGAAGTCTGGGAGACTTTATCAAACGGCAATATCAATATAACAGTATTTTCTGCCTGTTATCTTCGGTTCTTCTGTTTTGTGCTTTTGGCAGGATGCAGGTTCGGGAAGGAAAGGCAGCGGCGGTGATACGCCGGATCGCGTCGGCCTCCTTTGGCGTATATTTGATTCATGAACATATGGATTTGCGCTATCTGTGGCCTGTGTGGCTGGGGACGGACCGGTTTGTGGATACCCCTTTGTTTCTCCTGCACTGGCTGCCGTCTGTGCTGGCTGTATATGGGGGCTGTATGCTATTTGATTTTGCAAGACAGGCTTTGTTTCAGAGCGTTTCGCTTCAATTCCGAAAAAGGGACACTGTATGAAAAGCAAAGGTTTTACTTTCTTAAAAAACATCCTATGTCCGGTTATTCTGTTTCTCCTGCCTCTGCGGCATATTGCCCAGGGCATTGATATCAGTGATACCGGCTATAACCTGGCCTGTTTCCGCTGGTTTGGGGAACTGGACGGTATGTGGGTCTATGTCACTTACCTGGCCAACCTGGCAGGCCATTTGTTTACACAGCTTCCTTTGGGAGATACCATGCTGGGGATGAATCTGTACTGTTCTCTTGTGGTCAGCCTGACTGCGCTGTGTGCTTTCTATTTTCTGAAGGAGAAACTGCCCTGGGGATTTTTGTTTGCAGGGGAAGGGCTGGCAATTATGCTGTGCTGGTGTCCCCATGTGATTTTATATAATTATCTGACCTATTTGGTATTGCTCATGGGAACGATCCTGCTGTACCGGGGGATTCTAAAAGACAACAAATGCTGCTATGTTCTGGCGGGACTGGTTTTGGGGCTGGGCGTGGGCGTCCGGTTTTCCAATCTGACCCATATGGCGCTGATTGCAGCCTTATGGTACAGGGGATTTCTGCAAAAAAGGGGTTGGAAGGCAGTTGCCGCAGATACGCTCTGGTGCATTGGGGGGTATGCGGCAGGTGTGGCGGCTTTTCTTTTGATGATACAGGTCCAGTATGGTCTGCCAGGGTATTTTTCCATGCTGTCGGGGCTCAGGACCATGTCCAGCGGAGCCAGCGGTTATTCTGCAGGCGAAATGATTGCAGGCGCTTTTATTGATTATGGGGGCAGTATGAAATGGGGCGTTTTGTTTCTGCTGTATGCCCTTGGCGGCATCCTTCTGTTCCGGATACGGAAAGGACAGATGGAGACTGTGAAAAAAGGTGTGTTCCTTCTGGGATTCCTTGTATTGCTGCGTCTGGTCTATGGGCGTGGGATGTTCGGTTTTGATTATCATACGTATTTTTCTGTTTTCTGGTGGGTGAGCCTGTTTAATACGGCTGCACTGGTATGCAATGTGCTGGCACTTGTGCGGAAAGACACGGATGAGAACGAAAAACTGCTTGCCATGTTGATGGTGATTACCATACTGATTCTGCCCCTTGGCAGCAACAATCGGTCTTATCCGGTGATCAACAATCTGTTTTTGATTGCGCCGGTCACTTTGTATTTTCTGCATGGATTTCTGCCCCGCAGCTTTCCGGTGCGGGCGCTGGCGGCAGGCTGTTTGCTGGTACTCATGGTGCAGAGTGCGGGGTTTGGATGGCATTTTGTATTCCGGGACGGAAGCATTACGGAAAAAAGGGATACAAAAGTGGAAAATAATGGTATACTAAAAGGAATGTACACCACAAAGGCCAATGCCAAAGCGCTGGAAGGGATTACCGCTTTCTGGGAAGAGGCGGGATTTGCGGGCACACCGGTGATTCTGTATGGCGATATTCCGGGGCTTTCCTATCTGCTGGACGTTCCTTCGGCGATTACAAGCACATGGGCGAATCTGGAGTCCTATAATATGACATTTTGGGAACAGGATTTTGGGCGTGTGCAGCAAGAAATAGACGAAAGCAGGCCGGTTGTTGTGATCGGAAATGCCTATGTGCCCATTGATGACAAGGCGGAGCGGCTGCAGGCATTTATGGACAGGAATGGATACCAGGAACTGTTTCGAAACGAAAAAGTGACTGTATATCATTAAGATAAGTAAAGGAGAAGCGCAATGATCGTATTTAATGTACCTCCCTATACAGGGAATGAACTCCATTATATCAGCCAGGCGGTGGAGAAACAGAAAATCTGCGGTGACGGCGAATTTACAAAAAGGTGCAACAACTGGATTGAAGCGCATACAGGCACAAAGAAATGCCTGCTGACCACCTCCTGTACCCATGCGATTGAGCTGGCGGCGCTGCTGGCGGAAGTGGAACCGGGAGATGAGATTATCATGCCTTCCTATACATTTGTGTCCACGGCAGATGCATTTGTACTGCGGGGCGCTGTGCCTGTCTTTGTAGATATTCGTCCGGATACGATGAACCTGGATGAAACACTCATCGAGGCCGCCGTCACAGACCGGACAAAAGCCATTGTACCGGTACATTATGCAGGCGTGGCCTGCGAAATGGATACGATTATGGAGATTGCAGGCAGATACGGACTGATGGTCATCGAAGATGCGGCCCAGGGTATTCAGTCAACCTATAAGGGCAGGGCACTGGGAACCATTGGGGATTTTGGCGCATTCAGTTTTCATGAGACAAAGAACTTCAGTATGGGAGAGGGCGGGGCGCTGCTGATCCGGGATGAGAAATATGTGGAAGAAGCGGAGATTCTGCGTGAGAAGGGAACGAACCGCAGCAAGTTTTTCCGGGGACAGATTGATAAATATACCTGGGTGAATTATGGCTCTTCCTATCTGCCCAGCGATATGAATGCGGCCTATTTATGGGCGCAGCTTGAGCTGGCGGATGTAATCAATGACCACCGACTGGAATTGTGGAATCAGTATTATGAGGAATTGCAGCCTTTGCAGGAGCGGGGCATATTGGAGCTGCCTGTCATACCGAAAGACTGTGTGCACAATGCCCATATGTTCTATATAAAAGCAAAGGACCTGGAAGAGCGAAGCGCGCTGCTGGCATTTTTAAAGGACAATGGCATTCTATCGGTGTTCCATTATATTCCGCTGCACACGGCGCCTGCCGGATTGAAATTCGGCAGATTCCATGGAGAGGATCGTTATACCACAAAGGAAAGCGAACGGCTCTGTCGTCTTCCGATGTTTTATAAACTGACAAAAGAAGAAGTTTCCTATATTACGGGGAAAGTGAAGGAGTTTTATCATCTATGAGAGATGCCGGGACGCAGGATCGGGAAGGATGGAGACGTGCCGGGACGGCGGCGCTGTTTGTGGCGGGCGCCTGGCTGTTTCTTGCGGTGTTTTTTGATTTCTATTACGATTTAAACGACGATACTGCCATGCGGGATATTTTGTCAGGAATCTATACGGGTACGCCAAACGGGCACAATATCCAGATGCTCTATCCCTTGGGCTGGTGTATTGCCATGTGTTACCGGTTGCTGCCGTCAGTCCCCTGGTATGGGATATTTCTGTGCGGTTGTCAGTTTCTGGCATTGTGGTTGTCCGTTTCCACGGTTCTGACCTATGTAAAGGGCCGGGAGAAGCAGTCTGCGGCGGCACTGCTTTTGACACTTGGCGGATTGGCTGTGGCGGTGTATGAATTTGTCTTTATACAGTACACAGTAACGGCAGGGCTGCTTGTATGCGGGGCTCTGGTGCGGCTCTATTGCGGGCCGGATGCGGAGGAGACGGGGTTTTACCGGTTTCATTTGGTGACCGCCCTGCTGTTTGTGACAGCTTTCTTCCTGCGGACGGAAATGGCTTTGCTTCTGTGTCCGTTTTTGGGGTTGGCGGTGCTTTTTCGGGTATATGGGAAAAGCCGGCGGGCGCTTTATCTGTATGGCAGTGTGCTGCTGACCATGGCGGTTTTCATGGGAGCCGGCCTGGCGGCGGACCGGGCGGCTTATGGCAGCGGCGACTGGAAGTCGTTCCGGCAGTTTTTTGATGACAGGACCCGGGTGTATGATTTTTATGGTCTGCCGGAGTATGAAACCAACCGATTGTTCTATGAATCCATTGGTTTGTCCGAGGCACAGTATACATTGCTGGAAAACTATAATTTTGATCTGGACGAGGGCATCCATACGGACAGTATGCATCAGATTGCGGAATATGCGGCGGCCCGTCAGGAAGCGGGGCCGGCCCGGCGGCTGTATTTGAGCGTTTATACGTATCTGTACAGATTTACCCACGGACAGGAACTGGCTTTTGACCTTTTGGTTGTATTTTCTTATTTTTTCTTGTTAAAGGCCGGAACGGCGGGTAAAAACAGGCGTCTTCTGGGCGGACTGTTTCTGCTGTTGATTGTGCGGACAGGGCTGTGGCTGTTCCTGTTATACCGGGGGAGAGTGCCGGAACGGATTACTCATCCTCTGTATCTGGCGGAGCTGGCCATGCTGGGTATGTTTTTTTTGCGGGAGGCAGCGGTATTTCAGTGGAAAAAATATGAAAAATCGGCTATACTGTCTTTGTATGTGCTGTTGTTTGCCTGTACGGCCCTGGCCGGCGGGGAAGCGGCGTGGCGGGAATATCAGGCCAGGGAGCAGCGAAATGGGCAGTGGCAGACGTTTCAGGCATATTGCCGGGAGAGGCCGGAACAGTTTTACTATCTGGATGTCTATTCCACGGTGGCATATTCCGAAAAACTGTTTTCCGATACATCCACCGCATACAGGAATTTTGACCTGCTGGGCGGCTGGTGTGTGAAAAGCCCGGCGGCGGCAGAGAAACGGAAGCGGGCAGGACTTGAAGACGCCAGGACGGCTTTGCTTTCGGGAAAAGCGTATTTTGTCTCAGACCATACGAAAGAAGAGCGGAATCCGGATTTTCTGACGGCGTATTACAGAGAAATGGGAACGGATATTCTGGTGCGGCAGGAAGATACCTGCGGCAGCTTTTCCATATATAAGATTGTGGAAACAGATTGATACAGAAAGCAGACGGGGAAAATGAACGTGAACCAGGAAATGATCACAGGAGAGCATGTGATGCTGCGGCCGATTACGGAGTCGGATACAGAGAATATCGTCCGTTGGCGCAACAGCGACCATGTGCGGAGAAATTTCATATATCAGACCTTATTTACGCCAAAAAGCCATGGCGAATGGCTGAAAAACAAGGTGGGAACGGGGCTGGTGGAGCAGTTTATCATTTACAGCAAGGATGCCGGTATGGATGTGGGGAGCGTTTATCTGCGGGATATTGACCAGACACACAGACGGGCGGAGTTCGGTATTTTCATCGGGGAAGAGTCCCAGACAAGCAAAGGAATCGGTTCAGAGTGTATCCGTCTGATTGTGCGGTACGGTTTTGAAAAGCTGCGGCTGCACAAAATATTTCTGCGGGTTCTTGCAGACAATGAAATCGCGAGAAAGTCTTATGAAAAGGCCGGGTTTATGCAGGAAGCCTATCTCAAGGATGAGGTCTGTATCCGGGGCTGCTATAAGGATCTGATTCTGATGCGCATTATCAATCCCCAGGAGGGTTATCATGGATAAGGTGAGTTTTGTCATTCCCTGTTACCGGTCGGAACTGACGCTGACCCATGTGGTGGAGGAAATCCGCACGGCGATGGCAGGACTGACCAATTATGTTTATGAAGTAATATTGGTAAATGACTGTTCTCCGGACAATACCCTGCAGGTAATCCGGGGGCTTTGTGAAAAATATAACAATATGACGGGGATTTCCCTGGCCAGGAATTTCGGGCAGCATGCGGCGCTGATGGCAGGCTTCAGGCATGTGACGGGAGACATTGTGATCTGTCTGGATGATGACGGGCAGACGCCGGCGGCGGATGTGGGGAAATTTCTGGCAGGCATTGCGTCCGGACAGGATGTGGTGTATGCCAGATACCTGAACAAGCAGCATACTGCGTTTCGGAATTTTGGCAGTAAAGTCAATGAAATTATGACACGCTTTATGCTGGGCAAGCCGAAAGAACTGTATATTTCCAGTTACTTTGCGGCAAAGCGCTTTGTAATCGACGAAGTGGTGCGATATGAAAATTCCTACCCCTATGTGATTGGCCTGGTACTTAGGACAACGAAAAATATCAGCAATGTGGATGTAAAACACAGACAGAGGGAAACAGGGCATTCGGGCTATACGATGAAAACGCTGCTGGGACTGTGGTTTAACGGCTTTACGGCATTTTCCATCCAGCCTCTCAGGTTTGCCACCATGGTGGGGAGTCTTTGTGCCGTCAGTGGCTTTTTGTATGGGATCTATACGGTGATTAAGCGTCTGGTGAATCCGGGCGTCCCCATGGGATTCAGTTCTCTGATGTCGGCGGTGGTCTTTCTCGGCGGCATGATTATGCTGATGCTTGGTTTGATTGGCGAATATGTGGGAAGAATCTATATCAGCCTGAATAATTCTCCTCAATATGTCATTCGGGAAATCATCGGACAAAAGGAAAATGGGAATGAAATGTAAACTATCAAACAGGCAGCAGACCATCATACTGGCCGACGTGGCGCTGCTTTTTACACTGTGTTATCTTTCATTATGTTTTAACAATAATATATGGACGGATGAAGCGTTTACGATTGAACTGCTGCATTCGGATTTTGCGGGCATTTTGAAGGGAACTGCCTCTGATGTCCATCCGCCGCTGTATTATCTGATCGCCAAATGCTTCACCCTTGTCTTTGGGGACAGTCTGCTTTGCCTGAAGCTGGTGTCCATTCTACCTATGACATTGTGTATGACATGGGGGGCATATCATATCCGGCGGCGGTTTGACTTCGCAACGGCGCTTTTGTTTATTGTGTTACTGGGGGTAATCCCCTGCACGATGGAATATGCGGTGCAGGTGCGGATGTATTCCTGGGCAATTTTTTTTGTGACATGTATGGCATTGTGGGCTTATGAGGCGTATCTGGAGAGGAAGTGGCGGTATTTTATCGGTATTGCCCTGACCTCTGCTGCCGCTGCATATACCCACTATTTTGCGTTTGTTTCCGTAATTTTAATCTATGGCCTGTTGTTTCTCGCTCTCGCCTTTGGCAGTCCCAGGGAATTAGGTAAATGGCTGTCGGCGACGGCCTTTTCCCTGTTGTTGTTTTTGCCCTGGATGCCTTATATGAGACTGCAGGTCAAGGGTGTGTCAAAAAATTACTGGATTGAAGAAATCACCGGGGAAACGATCAAAGCCTTTTTCCCCTTTTTGTTTGATATGGACATTCCGGGCACTACCGCTGTCTGGGTGGGCCTGCTGACGGTTTCCCTTTGTCTGGGGGTGCATATGATTGTCACCGGGGCCAGGGGTGCTGACCGGGAACGGGGGATGGGCGTTTTCTCCCTGATGTGCCTGTTTGTGCCCATTGGCACGGCAGTCACCGGAATTGTGGCATCTGCGCTGATCCGTCCGGTCTTTATTGTCCGGTATCTCCTGCCCTGCATGGGACTTGTGGCGCTGTTTCTGGCCATTCCTCTGGCCAGATATGGAAGAGAGGCTGTTTATCCGGCACTGCTATTGTTCTTTCTCTGTGCCGGGCTGGTGGATTACAAACAATCCGTTTACAGGGAATATCAGTGGACCCATACGGCGGAAACGGAAGCTTTTCTGGCAGAGCATGTGGGTGAGCAGGACATCATTGCCTATAATTATGAGAGTTATAAGTTTATTTATGATTATTATTGGAGTGATGATGAGAAGATTCTCTGGCAGGGGATTGATCTGGACGGAAATCCCTATGATACCATCTGGCTTCTGGACACCATATACTGGCCTACGCCTACAGATGCCTATCTGGCGGAACATGGATGGCAGAAACAGTTTATGGGGAATTATGGGATTGAACACAACGATTTTAAAATTTATAAAATAACGAGAAGATGATGTCTTCTAAAGGAATGGATATGACAGGAATAAAAAGACAACCCCCAGGGGTGTATATTACGCTGGTGTGCATGGCTGCGGCCTGGTGTATGGTCTGGCCGGGCGGACTCATCAAGGATGAGCTGATTTCACGGACGGCGGCAGACTACAGCACCAACACCGGACCAGTGGGTGAGGTGGCTGCCATCCAGGAGTTTGTCCCCCGGTATGACCATATAAAATCCGTGGGGGTGGACATCGGAAAGCTGGATGGGGCTGCAAATCAGGGAACATTGTACCTGCATTTTTATGACGAGAATTTAACCGAATTTGCAAAAGTTCCCCAGGACATAGCCGAGATGCGGGACGGGGAACTGACGGACATTCCCGTAAATCTGAAGCTGGAGGCCGGCAGGCGGTATTATGTGGGCATTTTATGCGAAGGGTATGGTGATGCCGCGCCGATTGTCCATTACCGGAGTCTGTCGGGGAATGGGCCACAGGAAAATCTGCATTTTTATTACGGACCCAATGTAATCGAAGATGCAAGCGCCAATATCCGCTATATATACAAGATTCCCCTTACGGTATCACAGATTTTGTTTTATGACAGTCTGATTCTCCTGTTGGGTGTCTGTATCATCCATCTGATCAGGAAATGAGAGCGGAGCAGAGAAAAGAATGGTTAGTTTGGAAAAAACAGATGAAATAATTGAAAAACGAATCAGACAGGCTCTCTGCCTGCTGCTCTGGCTGGGAGCGGCTGCATTTTTTTATATTGCCGTTATATTGGCGGTATTTGGCGGTACCGTCTGGGATAAAGGGATCTATGGGCTGGCCTCTGTTTTGTTTGCCGTGTTTATGAGCCTGTGGCTGTACCATATCCCCATTTTGGAGAGAGTGCGGTCCTGGAGAGAAGAGGCGGTTTTGGTGGATCGGCTGCAGAATTGCTGTTTTGCCTGTATTTGCCTGATGACACTTTATTATTATAATTCCGGCAGTGAATATGGACACAGTGTAGCAACCAGAGTGATGAACAGCGCTTTTGGCATCGCCCTTTTCTATATGTACAGGAAAGAAGAACGAAGCCGGAAATGGATTGGTATTTTGCAGTCCGTATCCGGGGTGGTTTTTATTGCCGGCATTTATCTGCAGGAACGGGATGAAAAAGAACTGGTTCTGTATCTGTTAAGTGGTATCACAGTCTGGATATACTGTGGTGTCCTGGGATGCCTGGCGGGCAGGATTGGCAGGAAAGAGATCTGTACCCGGTTTTCTCCTTTTGGCTGGCTTGTATTTGCGTTGTTTGCAGGTATGGTGCTGTTTCGGAATACCAGGACATGGCCCTTTTCCGTAGTGATTCCTTTTGGCAGCCTGTATTTGTATCGTTTTACGCCGGCGGGGATGAACCGTCTGCTGAAAAATTTCTGTTATGGCTGTATACTGGCGTTCTGGCTGATGTTTGGCAGCGCTGTTTTGTTCCGGCCCTATTACAGTTTTGAGTTTGTCCGCTATCCGGGCTGGTTTAATTCTGTAGCCACGGCAGGTCTGTTCTGGACACTTGTATTTGTCTGTACAATCAGTTGTATTCTGGCAAAATACAGAGGCATTCGGAGGATACCACAGTGCCTGTTTGAGCTGATGACGTTGGGGGCAGTGAGCGCGTATCTTCTGATGACTCTGTCCAGGACGGCGATGCTTTCGGTTGTGGCGGTTTCTCTGACCGTCTTTCTTCTGGCAGAGGTATGTTTTTACCGGGATAGCCTGAAAGAGATGGGAGTCAAAATTTTGATGGTCATCAGTCCGGCACTATTGGTATTTCCCGTTGTATACACCATGACACGGTGCGGCCCGGCCCTTGTGGGACGGCCCGTATGGATTACAGGTGCGGAGTGGTTCAGCGACAGGATTGAAAAACAGGAGGATATGGATTCCACCAAATATATGAATCTCCCCCAGTTTGGAGAGACGTTTCTGGAAAAATGGTTTGGAATTGAGATAAATTTAACACAGCTTGCCGGCTCGGTCAGCGGGCCCGGTGAAAAAACCAGAGAAGACGGGGAAATGTCCACAGACAATGTGGTGGGGACGCAGGAAGTGGACGGGCAGTTGTATACCATCAAAGACTATACATTCCATAATCCGGATGAAGGTGATATATCCAACGGCAGATTTGAAATTTTCGATCTGTATTATAAAAATCTGAATCTGACAGGACACGATTCCATGTTGGTGGAAGATGTGGATGAACAGATTACCCTGTACCATGCCCACAATTCTTACCTGCAGGTGGCACATGACCATGGCATTGTGACGGGGATCCTGTTTCTTCTGACGGTGGCCGGCGGACTGGTGCAGGGCGCTTTGTATTATAAACGAACCTGCAAAACCGTGGATTTTGCCATCTTCCCCATAACGGTGGTGCTGGCTTTTATGATTGCGGGCATGACAGAATGGATATTCCATCCCAGCATCCCCATTGGATTTGCGTTTCTGATTGGCCTGACACCTCTTGCAGGGAAAAAAGAATCTGTGTAATGCGGAACCAAAAAGCATGAAAGATCATATTGTAAAAGGGGCATTATGAAAAAGATAGAACTGAACTATAAGCTGGTTACAAGAAGAGTATTTCTCGTTGCTTATGATATTATAGCGGTGTGCTGCAGCAATTTCCTTGCGCTGCTGCTCAGGTATGAACTGCGGCTGGATGATATACCGGATTATTATATGGACGCCGTATGGGAACATCTGCCGGTGAGTATTCTGATTACACTGCTTTTGTATTATTTTTTCAGGCTGTATCACAGTCTCTGGGCCTATGCAGGTGTCAGTGAGATGCAGAATATTATTGTGGCTTCCTTTGCCAGTGCGGCATTGCAGGGTGTGACGCTCCTATTGTTTAACAGGGATGTGCCCAAGAGCTATTATTTTTTCAATGCATTCCTGCTTGTGGCAGCGACGATGATGAGCCGGTTTGCCTATCGGTTTGCGCGGGAGAAACGGCGGAAACGCCACAATAAAAATAATGGCATATCCGTGATGATTGTAGGAGCCGGGGATGCGGGGAATACCATTATCAAGGAAATTAACTCCAGCTATTTCAGTACCATGCGTATCCGGGCAATCATTGATGATGATCCCCATAAACAGGGACGGTTTATTCAGGGGATCAAAGTGGTGGGCGGCAGGGATAAGATCGTGGAAAACGCGGCGCTTCTGGGCATTGATGAAATTATCATCGCCATTCCCTCTGCAGGACGGCGCACCATCAAGGAGATTGTGGAAATAGCCGGGCAGACAAACTGCAAATTGCGGACATTGCCAGGCATGTATCAGCTTGTGAACGGTGAGGTGGACGTGAGCAAGCTGCGGGATGTGGATGTGGAGGATCTGCTGGGCAGAGAGCCGATTAAAGTGGATCTGGATTCCATTTTAGGGTATGTCAAGGATAAGACAGTGCTTGTAACCGGCGGCGGCGGTTCCATTGGAAGCGAGCTGTGCCGTCAGATCGCCTCTCACCAGCCGAAAAAGCTGATTATTCTTGATATTTACGAAAATAACGCCTATGATATTCAGCAGGAACTGCGTCTGACCTATCCTGCGCTGGATATGTCGGTGCTCATTGCCTCTGTGCGGAATACAGGGCGGATGAATAAAATCTTTGAGACATACAGGCCGGACATTGTGTATCACGCGGCGGCTCATAAGCATGTGCCCCTGATGGAAGCCAGCCCGGATGAAGCCATTAAAAACAATGTATTTGGCACCTGGAAAACAGCCCAGGCGGCAGCCATGAACGATGTCAGGAAGTTTGTGATGATTTCCACGGATAAGGCGGTGAATCCCACCAATGTGATGGGAGCTTCCAAACGTATCTGTGAGATGATTATTCAGACCTTTAACAAATATTACGAGACGGAGTTTGTGGCTGTGCGGTTCGGCAATGTACTGGGCAGCAATGGCAGTGTGATTCCCCTGTTCCGCAAGCAGATTGAATCGGGCGGCCCTGTGACGGTGACACATCCGGATATTATCCGGTATTTCATGACCATACCGGAGGCTGTGTCCCTTGTTCTCCAGGCGGGGGCTTATGCGAAAGGCGGGGAAATCTTTATCCTGGATATGGGAGAGCCGGTGAGAATCCTGGATCTGGCCAAAAATCTGATCCGTCTGTCCGGTTATAAGATTGAAGATGACATCCGCATAGAGTTTACGGGGCTTCGCCCAGGCGAAAAGCTGTATGAAGAATTGCTGATGGATGAAGAAGGCATGAAGGATACGGAAAATAAACTGATTCACATTGGCAAACCCATAGAATTTGACGAAAGAAAATTTTTTGTCCAGTTAAAAGGACTGAAAGATGCTGTGGAAGCAGAACAGGAAGATATCCGGGAACTGATCAAGGAAATCGTGCCCACTTACGTGCCTCAGAACAGTCAGGGGCAGGAAGCCGGCGGGCAGTGAATCAGTGAGCCGGATGAGAGGAGGTACTGATATGGAAAAAAAGAGGATTTATCTGTCATCTCCCACGATGCATGCGTGGGAGCAGAAGTATGTGCAGGAAGCGTTTGATACGAACTGGGTGGCGCCCATCGGCCCCCATGTGAACGCGCTGGAAAAAGAGATGGCGGACTATACAGGGGCAGGCTATGCGGCGGCGCTTAGCGCGGGAACAGCGGCCATTCATCTGGCGGTGAAGCTGTTGGGCATCGGGGAAGGAGATATTGTGTTATGCTCTGATCTGACCTTTTCCGCAAGCTGTAATCCTGCCTGCTATGAAAAAGCCACACCTGTTTTTGTGGATTCCGAGCCGGGCACCTGGAATATGTCTCCGGATGCCCTCAGACGCGCACTGAAAAAATATCCGGAAGCCAAGGCGGTGATCTGTGTGCATCTCTATGGCACGCCCGCAAAACTGGATGAAATTATGGAAATCTGCCGGGAAGCCAATGTACCGGTGATAGAGGATGCTGCGGAATCCCTGTCCTCCACCTATAAGGGAAGGCAGACCGGAACCTTTGGCAGATTTGGCATTTATTCCTTTAATGGCAATAAGATTATTACCACTTCCGGCGGCGGCATGCTTGTATCGGAGGACAAAGATGCCATTGACCATGCCCGGTTTCTGTCCACCCAGGCCAGAGATCCTGCCAGACATTACCAGCATTCCCATGTGGGGTATAATTACCGTATGAGCAATGTGGTGGCGGCGATCGGCAGAGGGCAGCTGAAATCCCTCGATCTGCACAAACAGTTGAAACAGGAAATTCGTCGTACGTATGAAAAGGCGTTTGCGGATTTGGAGGAGATTTGCCTAAATCCTCTCAACCCGGACGGAGATGCGAATTGCTGGCTTACCTGCATGACACTTTCACCTGACTGCCCGGTTACACCGGATCAGATTATGGATGCGCTGGAAGAGGAAAATATTGAATCCAGGCCCATCTGGAAGCCCATGCATTTGCAGCCGGTGTTTGCTGATTGTGACTTTTTCCCGCACAGCGAGTCGGGCAGTGTGGGGGAAGATATTTTTGCAAGGGGCTTATGTCTCCCCAGTGACATTAAGAATACAAAAGAAGATATGGATCAGATTATCGCTATTGTCAGAGGGGTATTGGGGAAGTAACAAGGTTCTGGGAAAGGAAGCGGTGAATGTACCGATTGTTTATAAAAAGAGGCCTGGACATCATCCTGTCCGGTATGGCGCTTCTGGTGTTCAGCCCCGTATTTTTGGTTGTGGCCGTGCTGGTACGGATGAAACTGGGAAGTCCGGTTATTTTTCACCAGGAAAGACCGGGCTATCGGGAAAAAATATTTACATTGTGCAAATTCCGGACAATGACAGATGAGAAGGATGCGCAGGGAGAATTGCTGCCTGACAGTGTACGACTGACGGCTTTCGGCTCCTTTTTGCGGAAAACCAGTCTGGATGAACTGCCGGAATTGTGGAACATATTCAGGGGCGATATGAGTATCATCGGCCCCAGGCCGCTGCTTGTGGGATATTTGCCCTATTATACCCAGCGGGAACGGCTGCGTCATACGGTGCGTCCGGGGCTGACCGGGCTTGCGCAGGTGAGCGGGAGGAACTTTATCGCGTGGGATCATCGCCTTGCGAAAGATGTGGAATATGTGGAACATCTCACATTTCTCATGGACTTAAAAATCCTGTGGAAAACGGTTATGGTGGTATTGAAAGAAGAGGACGTAGCCGTGGAAACCGATTCGGTGGAAGGGTATCTGTGGGATGAGAGAGAAAGGCAAAGGTAAGAGAGATGAAACAGACACAGATTACAACGCCCTGTTATATCATCCATCGGAAAGTGCTGGATGAAGGGATTGGACTTTTGCAGAAGGCACTGAAAACGTATTGGAGCCGCTCTGTTATGGGGTATTCGTTTAAAACCAATGCGCTTCCCTGGGTATTGATGCATATGCGCGGCGCCGGGTTTTACGCGGAAGTCGTTTCGGAAGATGAATACAATCTTGCCCGGTATATGGGATTTGAACATATCATTTATAATGGCCCGGTCAAAAGCAGAAACACCTTTCTGGATGCCTTGCGGCGGGGCCATATTGTGAATCTGGACGCGGAACGGGAACTGGACTGGCTGGAAGAATCCCGTCTGACAGATGTCAGGGTCGGGCTCCGTGTGAATTTTGATTTGGAGGCTGTCTGTCCCGGCGAGACTTCGTCGGGTGCAGATGGAGGAAGGTTTGGGTTTTCCTTTGAAACAGGGGCGTTGTATCGCGCCATGGAACGACTGAACGCCATGGGAGTGAAACTGTCGGGCCTGCACCTGCATGCCAGTTCCAAAACCAGGAGTGTGGGTATCTACAGGGCGCTGGCGAAGATGGCGGTCAGGCTGATACAGGAATATGGGCTGCACCCGGACTATATTGATATTGGCGGCGGGTATTTTGGCGGCATGGAGAATCGCCCCAAGTTTCCGGATTATATACAGGCAATCCGGGAGGAACTGCTCGCGGCCTGCACGCCGGAAGAAACGACGCTGATTGTGGAACCGGGGACATCGCTGATTACACCGCCGATAGAATATCTGATGTCGGTGGTGGACTGCAAGGATACCCACGCAGGCCGTTTTGTTGTGACCGACGGCAGCCGGAGCGATGTGGATCCGCTGCATGGGAAATGCTCATATTTTCATAAACTATGGTACGGCCTGGCAGAAGGCGGGGATGACAGCGTATTGGATGAAACAGCCCTGAGACGTATTACAAAGGATGCAGATGGGACGGACGGCGGCAGCGATGCGGAGGCTGCGGATCTGAATGCCGGAACTGCAGGCCGTCCCAATATGGAGCGCCAGGTGATCTGCGGTTATACCTGTATGGAAAATGACAGGCTGTTTGTTCTGGAAGAGCAGCCGGAGCTGCAACGGGGGGATGTGATTGCCTGCCGGAAGACAGGCGGTTATACCATGTGTCTGACGCCTTTGTTTATCCGGTATTTCCCGCCGGTTTATGTGGAGAGTGACGGCGCGTATACCTGTGTCAGGGAGCGATGGGGTACAGAAGAGTTTGTGCGGAAAAATCATTTTTAAGCAGCCGGTAAAACGGTCTGGCAAGAGCCCGGAGGATGGCATATGAACATATTAATTGCAAGCTGTGGCACCAGAAATAAAATTGTCCGGTATTTTAAACATGCGCTGGAAGGCAGGGGACGGGTGATTGCAACCGACTGCAGTCCCAATGCGCCGGCCCTTTACGAAGCGGACGGCTACTATATCGTTCCCCGGATTACGGAGCCGGGGTATCTGGATGTATTGTATGATATTTGCCGGAAGGAACAGATCACGGGGATTCTTTCCCTGATTGATCCGGAACTGTCGCTGCTGGCGCTGCATCAGGAGGAATTCCGCAGACTGCAGACTACGGTGATCGGCTCTTCCTACGAACTGTGTGAGCGTACACTGAATAAATGGGCCATGTATCAATGGCTTACGGAACATGGTTATCGGTGTGCCCGGTCTTATATGGATGTGGAGGCTTTTGTGGCAGATGCAGCGGCCGGCCTGATTACGTATCCCGTATTTGTGAAGCCTGCCAGGGGCAGTGCCAGTATTGCTATTTCTGTGGCATATGATGAAGAGACGGTGCGCCTTCTTGTCAGTCATGGGGAAGATATGATGATACAGGAATTTCTGGGTGGTCAGGAAATCGGCGCGGATTGCTATATTGACTTAATCAGTCAAAAAACGGTATCCATATTTACCAAAAAGAAGCTGGTGATGCGGGCCGGGGAGACAGACAAAGGGATTTCTTTTCAGGATGATAAGTTATTTGCACTGATTGAGAAGTTTATTGCAGAATCGGGTTTTCTGGGGCAGATTGACATAGACATTTTTGACATGGACGGGGAATATTACATTTCGGAAGTAAATCCCAGGTTTGGTGGCGGTTATCCCCATGCGTTTGAATGCGGTGTGGATCATATGGAACTGATTGTAAATAATCTTGAGGGACGGGAAAATGAAGTGATCACAGGCCGGTATGAAGAAGGGCTGATTATGATGAAGTATAACGAGATCATGCTGCGGAAAGGCTCTGTGGACACATGAAAAAAGTACTGATTGTTATTAACTTTGATGAAGGACTGTATAATTTCAGAAAAGAACTGCTGGAGGCTTTGCTGAAAGAGGGGTACGAAGTGCATATTGCGGTACCGGACGGGGAGTATATAGGCAGGCTGAAAAAAATGGGCTGCAAATTCCATCCGACCCCGCTGCGCAGGCGGGGCACCAATCCCATCCAGGAGCTTTCCCTGATACGCAGATATAATCGGATTTTGTGCAAAGTCCGACCGGATGTGGTATTCACCTATACCATTAAGCCCAATATTTATATGGGCCTGCTGTGCGGCGGAAAGCGCATCCCATATATAACCACCATCACGGGACTGGGCACCGCAGTGGAAGGAAAGGGGCCGCTGCAGCGCCTGACTGTGACGCTGTATAAGGCCGCTCTCAGGCGGGCGGCAGTGGTGTTTTTCCAGAATCAGGCCAATGAGCATATTTTCAGGAAGCGGGGGATTGCCCCCGGCAGGCACAAAATGCTGCCGGGTTCCGGAGTGAATCTGGAGCATTTTGCATACCAGGAATTTCCGGAAGGATCTTCTCCCTGTTTTCTCTTTATTTCCCGCATTATGAAAGAGAAGGGGATTGAAGAATATCTGGACGCAGCACAGGAGATACGAAAACGGCATCCGGATACGCGGTTTCGTATTCTGGGATTTCTGGAAGAGGATTACACCGGAAAAGAGCGGTTTGAACGGCTGCAGAGAGACGGGGTAATTGAATTTATGGGCAGTGTGGAGGATGTGATTCCTTATATTCGGGACAGCCAGTGTACCATTCACCCCTCCTGGTATCCGGAAGGCATGTCCAATGTCTGCCTGGAAAGCGCGGCCTGTGGACGGGCTGTCATCACCACGGACCGTCCGGGATGCCGGGAAACGATACGGGACCATAAGAGCGGATTTCTCATCAGAGAACAGGACAGCGGGGATCTGATCTGCAAGGTGGAGCAGTTTCTGGCCCTCTCTCCGAAAGAACGTAAGGAACTGGGTATACAGGGCAGACGATATATGGAAAAGCAGTTTGACAGGAAGATTGTGGTTGAGAAGTATTTGTGTGCCGTCAGAGAAATATAAAAGGAGTCAATAAAACATGCAAAAGATCAGAGCAGTGCTGGAAAAGATGGGCAGAAAGAAATATGTGTTGTTTATTCTGATTCCGGTATTGCTGGAACTGTTTGTGTTTAATTACCGTTTCTGGACCACACATCTGTTTTATGGATATGAGGAGATTGCTTATAATTATGAACAGGTGTATGCGCATTGGGGACTGGAATTTTATGAAGGACTGGAAAACAGTTTTATTGTAACCGACCCTGAAAAATGCCATTTTGAAATACAGGATATATCTATGCCGATATATTCGGTTTATATGGATCTGGCTCGTGTGGCTATATTGGAAGAAGGGCAGTCGGAAAGTATTGCATGTGAAGTCTGGGTGAAGGATGAAGGAAATGTGCTGTATTACCAATTACCTTATTATGAACTGGTTCCTTCTATTGAGCAGACTCAATGGATATATCCTCAGGCGTATGGGAATGTAAAGGCATTCAAATTAAAATTGACAGGTCTGTCCGAAGGGGATATTATACAATACCATGAGATCAGGCTAAATTCTCCCACAGGAATGCGGTTTTCATGTTGGCGTGTTCTGTTTCTCAGTGTTATGGGAATTTTTGTTTGGATATTCCGTGGCAGAAGTCGGTTTTATCGGTTAAAATATAGTGAAGTTCCCGCTGCATGCAACCATATGATTACAATAGGGTGTGTTTTGCTGACAGCACTTTTATTTTGGGGTGTAGAATGGCAGGCATCTCATTACTGTAAAATGGAAGAACAAACTACCCAATACAGAGATTTGACAGCCGCATTGGCCAAAGGCCAGTTTTATATGGAAGAAGAACCGCCCCAATGGCTGATTGAGATGGAGAATCCTTATGATACGGGGGCAAGGGAACGGATCTGTAAGGAGGATGATACCAGCTATCAATGGGATTATGCGTACTATAATGGAAAGTATTATATATATTTTGGTATTGTACCATCTCTCATTTTTTATTTACCGTACTATTTGATAACAGGTCGCTATATTTCTAATGTCACTGTTGTTTTTCTGACCTGTCTGCTGAGTGTCCTTGGAATAGGGAGGCTGTTGCAGACTGTATTTAAAAAATGGTTTTCAGATGTTCCATGTCTACACTATATTTTATGCCTTCTTGTTTGTATGAACAGTTATGGCGGTGTATGGCTGCTTGCACGGCCGGAGATATATGAAGTCTGTATCAGCACAGGTGTCATGCTTGCCATTTGGAGTATTGCGCTGTGGATGGAAGCGGTGCATGCGGGGGAGATACAATCTTATAGCAAACTTGCCGCCGGTTCCTTTTTAGCCGCACTGATAACCGGGTGCAGGCCGCCGGTTTTTGCCATATTTATAATCGGTTGCTTCCTTGTATGGATTCCGCTATTGAAAAAGGAACGATTACACCAAAAAATAAAATTTCTTATTGCATTTTTTGCGCCATTTATCCCCGTGGCATTGGGGATGATGTATTATAACTATATGCGTTTTGGATCGGTTTTTGATTTTGGCGCAAACTATAATTTGACTAATAATGATATGACGAAACGGGGATTCAGGCTGGGGAGAGCGGGGAATTGTATTTTTGAATATATATTCAGACCCCTGCATATCCGTGCTACGTTTCCTTATATTCAGAAACAGGAAGTTATCAGCTCATATATGGGGAGAGTGGTCGCAGACCTGCGACTGGGCGGAGTATTGATGGTTACTCCCTTCCTGATTCCGGGGGTTATGTATCTATCCGGGAAATTTGCGGGCAGAAACAAAGAAACGGGGCTGCTGGCCAGATTGTGTCTGTGCCTTGCCGTGGGCCTGACGATTATAGAAGGGAATGTGGCAGGTGTTTATAACAGATATCATACAGATTTTGTGTTTTTGCTGATGATTGTGGCCGTATTTGCCATATGTGAGTTGGAACGGATTTTAGGGACAGTTCATGCGGAGGTTTTATACGCGTTTCGGACAACCATGATGTTCACTGTGGTTGCGAGTATATTTATCAGTTATTTATCCATATTCTTGCGCTTCGATTACCATATTACGTCCTATATGACAAAACTGTATTATACACTTTTACATTTCATTGAATTCTGGCATTAAACAGGGAGGAAACAACAAATGAGCCTATACGAAAAACTGATTCACAAAGAAGAAAAACTGTCCCTGGTAGGTTTGGGATATGTGGGTATGCCTATTGCAGTGGCATTTTCCAAAAAAATTGACGTCATCGGTTTTGACCTGAATGAACACAAAATCAATCAGTATCAAAACGGCATAGATCCTACAAAAGAGGTGGGAAATGAGGCCATTGCAGCATGTGCTGTGGATTTTACCAGTGATGAACGCCGGTTGCGGGAAGCAAAATTCCATATCGTGGCAGTTCCTACGCCGGTGAATCCGGATCATACACCGGATCTGGCTCCTGTAGAGGGCGCCAGCCGTATTCTGGGCAGGAATCTGACAAAGGGTTCCATTGTTATCTTTGAGTCCACCGTGTATCCGGGAGTGACAGAAGAGATTTGTGTACCGATTCTGGAAGCGGAATCAGGCCTTGTATGCGGCAGAGACTTTAAAATCGGATATTCTCCGGAACGTATCAATCCCGGCGATCAGGTGCACCGCCTGGAAACCATTACCAAAATTGTATCCGGCATGGACGAGGAAACACTGGAAGAAGCAGCCCGCGTTTATGAACTGGTGGTGGAAGCAGGCGTCCACAGAGCTGCGTCCATCAAAGTGGCAGAAGCGGCCAAAGTCATTGAAAACAGCCAGCGGGACATCAATATTGCCTTTATGAACGAGTTGTCCATTATCTTTAATAAAATGGGGATTGATACAAAGTCCGTACTGGAAGCGGCGGGAACCAAATGGAATTTCCTGAAATTTTTTCCGGGTCTGGTGGGAGGACACTGCATCGGCGTGGATCCTTACTATCTGACCTATAAAGCGGAACAGCTTGGATACCATTCCCAGATTATTCTGTCCGGACGCAGAATCAATGATGACATGGGAAAATATGTGGCAGAGTGTCTTGTGAAAAATCTGATCCGGGCGGATATTCCTGTAAAAGGCGCCAGAGTGGCTATCCTGGGCTTTACATTTAAGGAAAATTGCCCTGACACACGGAATACAAAAGTGATTGATATTGTGCGGGAATTGCAGGAATACGGAATCGAGCCGTTGATTACCGATCCGGTGGCGGATGCAGCGGAAGCAAAGCGGGAATATGGGGTTTCCTTTGTGCCGGAAGAAGAAATCCGCGATGTGGATGCCGTTATCCTGGCCGTTTCTCACAGAGAATATACGGACCTGACCATGGAACGGATCGGCGCTCTGTATGCAGA
>ERZ778511.938-NODE-938-length-23617-cov-3.883329_pt1 | contig 23617 bp, 17 predicted proteins | sample MGYA00510347_ERZ778511 | MGnify/ENA primary metagenome ERZ778511 (study PRJEB29527, sample SAMN07138967) | mouse gut metagenome | material: feces | host: mouse | place: China:Nanjing | collected 2016-01-25 ...
TTATTTCATTTTATCTGCCAGACTCTGGTAAATAAAATGAAATCTGTTTTGAACAGATACTTGAAAATATCTGAAGAAATTGGAGTATATATGAAAATTGCAACCATTTTATTTACATATAATAGAAGTAGACATGCGAAAATGGTTTTGGAAGCATTGGAGCATAATGAAGTGATACCTGAAAAACTGTATATATTTCAGGATGGAGTGAAAGCATCTACAGATATACAGGAATGGAATCGGGTAGGTGGTCTAATCAGAAAAGTTTCTTTTTGTGATACAGAAGTAATTATAAGCAGAAAAAATAAAGGATTGGCTGACTCTGTCATTACGGGTTTAAATCAAGTATTTAAAAAGTATGATGCAGTGATTGTTTTGGAAGATGATTGTGTGCCGCATCCTAAGTTTATGAGTTATATGTATGGATCTCTTAAAAAATATAACAATGAAAAGAAAGTTTATTCTGTCGGAGGCTGTGCATGGCCGGTTGATATAAGCCAAGTTGGAGCGGATGCGTATTTCTGTCAGAGGATTTCGTCTTGTGGGTGGGGGACGTGGAAGGACAGATGGGATCAGTTTGAAATAGACTATCTACTTTTAAAAAGAATTTTACAAAACTCGCAGACCACAGAACGTCTGAATATATGGGGACCCGATCTACCAGATCATTTAACAGGTAATATAACAGGAAAATGTGATTCATGGGCGGTTTTCTGGGCTTTGAAGGTAATTGAGAAGGATGGGTATTGCTTGAGTCCCTATGAATCTTTAATTACCAATATAGGATTTGATGGAACAGGGGTACATTCCGGAAATTGTAAAGTAGAATGGAGGCAACGTGATGAATCTAACCTGAACGACTATATTTTGCCAGAGTGTATAGAATGTAGTCAGGAATGTAAAAATGCATTTCAGTATATGTTTTCTGCAACATCAGTGTCAGATAAATTCAGAACATACCAGAATCTGTTAATTACCCTATTAAAGAATCTCCGCTCAAATAAATATACAGAAAAATTGTTTGAACGGTTTTACGGTAAAACCATATCTGTCTGGGGAACCGGAAAAATATGTGATTATATTTTAGAAGAATTAAAACACAGATGCACTGTTGAATGTATCATAATGAGTATGCCTGCATATGAGCGGTATCATGAAATTCCGGTGCTGAGTATAAAAGATATACCGGATACTGTTGAAGAAATTATTATCATTCCCTTTTATGAGCTGGACAAGATCACAAATACAGTAAAAAAAGCGGAAAAGAAAGTAAAACTTACAGGGTTTGATGAGATATTAACAAGTAAAGTATAAGAAAATCGAAAAAGGATGACAGAAAATGTGTAGGACTTCCATAATTGTACCGGTATACAATACAGCGGACTATTTAAAGGAATGTTTTGAAAGCATATATAATCAGACACAGAAAGAAATTGAGGTCATTGCCATCAATGACGGATCGACGGACAACGGTCTGGAAATACTGGAAGAGATAAAAAGAGAACATCCGGATCTGATTATTTACTCGCAGGAGAACAGGGGACTGGGGGATGCAAGAAATAAGGGAATAGAACTGGCGATCGGTGAGTACATTTATTTTATTGATTCCGATGATTGCCTGGCGCCTGAAGCAATGGAAACCTGTTATCAATATGCCGCGGAAAACCATTTGGATGTAGTGATGTTTGATGCGGAAGTGTTTGGGGATATAGAGTATAAAAAGGATGCTTATGACAGAAAAAAGATCATTTCTGATCAGGAAGCGGTTCTGAGCGGGGAAGTCTTTGCCTGCAAATACTTTACGCAGGCATTTTATCCCAATGCATATCTGATCTACACAGCCCGGACGTTGATTGAGAAGTACCATCTCAGATTTTTACCACGCATATATTATGAGGATAATGTGTTTTACTGTAAGATGCTCCCGCTTGCAGAGCGTGTCATGTATATACCCCAGACATTGTATAAAAGACGTTACAGAGAAAATTCCATAACGATGTCTTCCTTTGACCTGCGCCATGCCAGAGATTATCTTCAGATGATACGGGCTGTTTCGGAAGAGAAATATTCCTCCAATATGGAGACAGTCATCAGAAGCCTGGAACTGAGTTTTTTAAATAATCTGCTGGACAACTGCAGGAACAACAATCTGTTAAATATCCGTTCGTTTGCGTTGGAATTATACGATGCAGTAAAAGAATTGGCCGGCGGAGACATTGAAAAGATTGTATCTTTTCAGCATATAGATATAATCGACAGGGTTGTTGAGGAGATAGCGCAGGATGTGGTCCCGTCAGAAATCAGGAAGAAAATACAACACAGAAAAAAAGAGATCGTAAGGAAAATTTTTTCTGACATTCCCTTACAGTCAAAAGAAACATGTGTGGGCATCTATGGAACAGGGAAAAATACAGAGAGGTTTCTTGCCATTTACAAAGAGTTTGTTGGAGAAATCAGGGCAAACCTGCTTTTTATAAACAGTAACGCCATATCAGGATCAGAACAGTATCAAGGCTATGATGTATTGAATGGAAACGATATTGGAGGTTTGCCAATGGAGTGCATTGTCATAGCCTCTTCCAGATATGAGAATGAGATATGCCGGAAAATAAAGGAAATGTATGGAGATATGTTCCGGGTAATCCGTCTGAGAACAGACCTGGGTTTTTAACTGGTAATAGCACAGAAAGACTGTAAACATAAAACATATAATCATATAAAATGCGAGGATTGCGATTTGAGCCAAATGATACAAGACGTCCGGGTAAGTGTCATCATACCGGTACACAACTCAGAAAAATATTTAGGACAGTGCCTGCAGAGTGTGTTGCACCAGACATTCAGGGAAATTGAGATTTTGTGCATTGACGGCGGCAGCACTGATTCCACGCCGGAAATTATAAAAAGGATGCAGTCGCAGGACAGACGTCTTGTGTACATACAAGATCCCCACACTGGTTATGGACATAAGCTGAATATAGGAATAGACAGGGCAGTGGGAGAATATGTCATGATTCTGGAATCAGACGACCGGATGGCGCCCCATATGATCAGAAGCCTGTACGACATTGCCGCGGAGCATGACAGTGACATAACAGACGCGGATTATGCCGAATTGTTCTGCCATCAGGGCAAAGAATACCTCCATCCCAAAAGGAAATACCCGGACAAAGGATATTATGGTCATGTGATTCAGTATACGACGGGCCGGGACAGATATATTACAACTTATGGTATATGGACAGCGCTTTATAAAAAGGAGTTCCTGCGAAGGCATGCCATACGCCTGAACGAATCGGAAGGGGCATCTTACCAGGATTTATCTTTCCTGTTTCTGACCAGCCTGTTTGCGGAGAAAGTCTGTCATCTGGACATGCCCCTGTACCAGTACCGGGTAGATAATACAGGGAGTTCCGTAAAGGATGACACAAAGATTTGGGAAATCGTTGGTGAATGCGCATATTTAAAGACGGATCTGGAGAGACGCGGCATACGGGATGCTTATATCTGGGAATTGTACTATACCAGGAAATACAATGCATACTACTGGAACTACTGCAGACTGTCTCCGGAGGCGGGAACTTTGTTTCTGAAAACATACAGGGAGGATCTGGAGCATGACCAGGCCTGCGGAGCAGTGAGCAGAGAAATGTTCCAGGGTTACATGTATCAGCAGACCTTTTTCTTATCTGATACCCCGGATCAGTTTGAAAAATCCGCTCATAATAAAAGCAGGGCTACTTGGGCGGCAAAGTTCTGCCGACTTTTGGAGAGTACAGAAGGCAGGGATATAATTCTGTTTGGCGCCGGCATATACGGATCCGAACTGGCAGACTTGCTGCAGCAAAACGAGAACAGACTCTGCGGTATATGTGACAACTCCGAGTCCGTTCAGGGAACAGAAAAAAACGGTTTTCGGGTGATGCCGGTTGAAGCGGCGGCAGAGAAGTTTCGCGATGCCCTGTTTCTGCTTACGTCACGCAGACATACAGAAGGGATGAAAAGGCAACTGACAGACCTTGGAATCAAAGAGGCAAATATCATCTCTGCACATGACTGGTAAGAAAAGAAGAGACTTTGGAACAACAGCAGAAAGGCAATCCATGCACCCAGAAGTGACGATCATCATTCCTATATATAATGCCTCCGCTTACATAAAACAATGCCTTGACAGCGTTTCGGGTCAGACATTCCGGGCGCTGGAAATCTTGTGTCTGGATGACTGTTCCACGGACGACTCTGTGGAAATCATCCGTCAGGCAGCCGTCAAAGATCGCCGGATCCGCCTGATGATAAGCAGCAGAAACGCAGGTGCGGGCGCTGCCCGTAACAAAGGGATAGAACTGGCCCGCGGCAAATACTTTTTCTTCCTGGACGCCGATGACTTTCTCGCTCCCCAGGCGATAGAGGCGCTGTATGACTGTGCGGAAAAACAGGCATTACAACTTTGTTTCTGTTCGTATGCAGTATATGACCAGACTGCCGGAAATATTCGAAAAGGTGGAAATACAACAGAGAGCTTTCTGGAACGATACCGTGGCAGAACGTTTTCCTGGGCAGAAGTGCAACGCTTTTTTTACCAGAACATGTTCTGTGTGCCCTGGAATCGTCTCTATCAGACAGAGTTTGTAAGAAACTCCCCGATCCGTTTCCCGCATCTTAAAAACTCCGAAGATCTGTTTTTCGGGGAAGCGCTCCCTGTGCTGGCCGTGCGTATGGGCATAACCGGGCTGAGAACTCCATCTGTATATTACAGAGTTGGAAGACCGGGCCAGGTCTCTTCCACTTTGAAAAAATACCCCCATTGCATGACACAGTCCCTCGGACTTTTGTATGAATTTTTGCTTGCAGCCCACAGGCTGGAAGGCATGGAAAAAAGTTACCATTCCACAGCGCTGGCAATGCTGCTTTTTTCTGCCACGGCATCCGGAGAGCCGGATCTGATGGTACAGTACATAACAAAACATGGATTCCGCCAAACAGGTATGAGCGGCCTGGGAGTGGAAGATTTTGCAAACAGGGCGGATTATAAAAGCTATTGTGAATTTCTTGCAGGCCGGATCGCACACTTCGACTATTATGCCATCGGCTTACAGGAAGATATGGAGAAATGTGGTAGAATACACCGCTTTCTCCGCCAGCATGAAAATGAGAAGACCGCTCTCTGGGGAATGGGCAAGAAAGGATGGCTGCTGTTGCAGGAACTGGGACAGGCAGGCCGGGGCTTTGACTATTACCTGGATGCCGATCCGGTGAAATCCGGTAAACATGCGGAAGGGATAACCATTCGCAGGTATGAGGATCTGGCTGAGCCGCCGGACTATATCATGATCACAAACACGGCATATTTTGAGGAAATTTACGGCAGATGCAGACAGAAAAACACGGCATGTGCCATTGTGGATCTGGATATGTTTTTTCGTTGTGATATGACACTGGAAGAATGTATGATACCAGGCACGAAAACCTGATGCATGGAAAGCATGCATGCCGTAACGGAGGATATTTATGGACATACCGGTTGTCTTTTCAACGGATGAAAACTACCTGTTTTATACGGTAATTGCCATTACGTCTATGGCCGAACATGCCGGGAGGGATACGTTTTACAGAATATACCTGCTGGTTTCGGGAAAACTGGAAAAAGGCCACCCCCTGCTCACACAGCTCCAGGAGAGATACGGCAATATCAGTATACATCTTCTGTCCGTGGGCGAAGATGCCTTCGGCGGCGTCCACATCAACAATCCCCATGTGACAAAAGCCACATTTTACCGGCTTCTGCTCAGTGAACTGCTCCAGGACGACATATGTATTTATCTGGATTCAGACGTTATCGTCAACACAGACCTGCAGCAACTCTTCCGGACCCAACTGGGCGATGCATACATAGGGGGTGTCCGCGACTTGTGGATTGACTTTCTGCCGGATGCAGACAGAGAGCGGCGGCGGGAGCGGAGCCGCATCCCGTCTATGGACCAGTATGTCAACGCCGGTGTGCTGCTTTTTAATCTGAAAAACCTGAGACGGGATCATATGGCGGAAAGATTCCGTGCCCATATGGAAATTGACTACCCCTATGAAGACCAGGATATATTAAATGTCTGTTGTTATGACCGAATTGTACATCTGCCGGCCAGATGGAACCTGTTTACCCTGTTTATGGGCCGTCTGGGGGAGATGGAAAAAAAAGGCATAGACAGGAATACCGTTATGGCGTTTGGAGAGCGAAAGGGAATCATCCATTATGCCACACCTTTTATCCGCCCGTGGGAGTCGCGGAGATTTCTGTGCAATGATATCTGGTGGGAATATGCGGGCAGATGGCAGGACAGCCGGGAATACCGGGAAATGGAGAAAAGCATGGAGAGGCAGGAGGCCGGCTACGGAGGAAAGCGGCTGGCGGCATATTGCAGAGACTATAAAACAATATGCATCTGGGGATTTACGGAGCAGGGCAGGAAGATTTACACCAGCCTGGAGGCGGCAGGCGCAGCCGGGAAAATCTGTTTTATAGACATGGATCCGGAGAAACGGAAATTCACTTACTGCGGTAGCCCTGTTTTGGCATTTTTACCGGAAGCATACAGACCGGAGAAAACCTTGTATATTCTGGCAGGGCAAAAGAGTGGGAATGAAGTGCGCCAGATGCTTCGTAGGGCAGGAATACGGGATGCGGATATCGTGCGCTATATCCGAAAAGATGTGGTCTACTACCAGTGTCTGAGGCCTGAGTTTGATGAAGAGGAGGATGGGAATGCCTGATATTTCAGTGATAGTGCCTGTATACAATGTGGAATGGTATCTTGAGGAATGCCTGGACAGCCTGGTTTCCCAGACTTGCAGGAATATAGAATTTATCTGCCTGGATGACGGTTCCACAGACCGTTCCCCTCAGATTCTGGAGCGGTATGCCGGGAGGGATAAGCGGATCCGGGTAATCCATAAGGAGAATGAAGGCTATGGCAAAACCATGAACAAAGGGCTGGAACTGGCCACATCTCCCTGGATCGGGATCGTGGAAAGCGACGATTTTATTCGGGCAGACATGTTTGAAAAACTGTATGCTGCCGCTGCGGGCAGCCAGGCTGACATCATAAAGTGTAACTTTTATAAATATAAGACCAGGGAAGGAAAAGACACGGAATACAGCCGGGAATATCCGGAGTATTTATTTGAAAAAGAGATATGCCCGCTGCGGCACCCGGAAATTTATGACGCCCACAGCAGCATTTGGGCCGGGATATACAGGAAAGACTTCCTGGATAAAAACGGCATACGGTTTCGGGAGACACCAGGGGCCTCCTACCAGGACATTTCCTTTCATTTCCGTGTCCTTTCCGATGCGGGAAAGATAAAACTCATAAAAGACGCCCTGCTATACTACCGCTCGGACAATCCGGCCTCATCCGTTTACAACCCGGATAAAATCCATTGCGTAGCGGGTGAAATGCAAGCTATAGAAGAATATATAAAAAGCCAGCCTCAGAAAAAGCAGGACTGCCTGTGGCCTGTTTTTACCAGAAAAAAGTTTTACGACTATCGGTGGAATTATATGCGCATGAATCCGCAGAGCCAATATGCTTTCCTGAAACAGATGCGTAAAGAGTTCAAGACGGATTACGAACAGGGAAGATTTGAAAATCTGCGATGGATCCGTGATTACAACAGGGACGAATTGCTGGAGATCATAAATGACCCGTTTTCTTTTTATGTACGCACTGAAAACAGAAAATATGCCGATGAAAGGCTGCAACTGGTGAAAACAGTGAAAAAGAGTATCTATTTAAAGGGCCTGTTACAGGAAATCCGTGAAGCAGAACGCACTGTGATTTACGGGGCGGGCGTTCGGGGGAAAAAGGTGGCCCGACGGTTGTTGGATCACGGCGTCCCGGTCCAGTCCCTTGTATTTGCCGTAACCCGTACAGGCCCGGAACGGGAGATAGAGGGAATCAGGGTAAAAGAGATAGGGAGCCTGGTCTGTGGCGAGGCTTTCATCATAGTTGCCGTAAAAGAGGACACACAACCGGAAATGTTGGGGAATCTGCAGAGACTGGGGTTTGAAAATATGATTCTGGCAGATGAGGAATTTATGGATGCCATAGGGATGCAATAAAGAAAAGAGGAGAAAGACCATGCCCAAAGCCACACTGATCCTGCCGTCGCTGAACGTAGGCGGCTACATAGAAGAATGCCTGGAAAGCGTCCGGTGCCAGAGCCTGGAGGACATTGAAATTCTGTGCATAGACGCCGGCTCCACGGACGGCACCTTTGAAATCCTCCGGGAACATGCCGCCAGAGACAGCCGCATCCGCCTGATCCGTTCCCGGGTAAGAAGCTACGGATACCAGGTGAACCTGGGCCTTTCCATGGCCCGGGGGGAATACGTGGGGATCGTGGAGACAGATGACAGCATAGAGCCGGACATGTACGAAACTCTGTGCCGGGTGGCCGGAGAAGAAGGCCTTGACTATGCCAAAGGAGGCTTTTATACAATGGCTACGCCCTGTGAGGGGGAACGCTACCTGCTGGAACACCCCCTTCCCGATACAGGCCGCCTGCTGACCTATGCCTACTATACAGACAGCCCCCTTTCGCCGGACATTTACATCTGGAACGGCGTCTACCGCAGGGCCTTTCTGCAGAAACATCAGATTCGCCTGAACGAAAGCCCCGGCGCCGCCTTCCAGGACTGCGGGATGCGCTACCTGACGGACATGCACCTGGAGCGTGGGATGTTCATCGACAGGCTGCTGTACAGATACCGCCGTGACAATGCCGCTTCCTCCACCTATGACACCCGGTTTGCCCGGTTCAACCTGGAGGAATGCCGCTACATCCGCAGACAGATGCAGGAGCAGGGGCTGACGGACCGGGCAAGGCGTGCCTTTATGGCCAGGGAGAGCGTAATGATGGCCCTCTCCCCCTATATGACCTACCGGGAACACAGCCGGCCGGATGAAGCCGTCCGCAGGGACATGGAAGGGCTGAGACAGATCATCTGCCGCGACCGCGAAGAGGGGCTGCTTACGCGCAGAGAGATGCACCCGGATTTCTACCTGGAAATGCGCCTGTTTACGGAAAACCCGCAGGCTTATGAGGCCTATGCGGGGATACGCGCGGAGATAAACAGCAGCGTCTACAGAGACTTTGTACGTGAGATGAGGGGAAAAGACCAGATCGTTTTATGCTGCGCAGGGAAGGCGGCGAAGTTCGCCCTGTGCCTGTTGCGCATGAACGGGCTGGAGAACATCGCCGCCGTCTGTGACAATAACAAAGCCCTCTGGGGCGGGACATACCAGGGCAGGGAAGTGGTCAGCCCCAAAGAGGCGGTGAGGCGCTATCCAAAGGCCCACTACCTGGTAGCGAACAGAGCCTGCCCCGGAGAGATTATGAAACAGCTTGCAGGATATGGGATCAGGGAGGAAGCCATGTCCGCCTACACCCTGCCCCTGCAGGCCTTTGGAAGCACCAACCTGTTTATGCGGGATATGGACTGAGAGATGCTGCCAGGCCGGCGCAAAGGACAGCCGCCGTCTGCCCGGACGCACAGCAACTGTTACAGCCGGGAATCCGGCAGTGATACACCCATTACTACAACTGAGGGTCAGAACGTGATAAAAAGGAGCGCAGCCATGACAGCGGAGCAGAGAAAAAAAGAACTGCCCGGCGCCATTCTCAGATGGTACGGGATTGAAAAAGGAAGCCGTGTGGCCTGCATTGTTACGGAGAAGGGATGCAGCACACAGACGGCGGAAAGCCTGGAGGAGATGGGGCTTTGGGTCACCCGCATCCCCCTTGGACAAATAGAGAGAGGCTATGAGACAGAAGGGGGACAAAGGACAGACCAGGAACATACAAATACCCTCAGCGCGTCTGCCGCCTCCGGCGTACCCGGCAGCTATGACATTATAACGGCCATAGACATTATTTCCTATGCCCATAACCCGGCAGCTATGTTGCGCCAGGCCAGAGGTCTTCTGCGCCCCAATGGCCGCCTTCTGCTTGCAGCGGACAACCGCCTGGGAATCCGCTACTTCTGCGGTGACAGGGACGCCTTCACATGGAAAAACTATGACGGCATAGAAAACTACACCCACCTGCAGCTCTGGGAGCGGGCGGCCATGGAAGGACGCGCCTATGCCATGTCCGAACTGGAGGCTTTTCTGGAAGAGGCAGGTTTTGCCCGCCGCCGCTTCTATTCCGTATTCCCCCGGCTGGAAAACCCCCAGCTCCTGCTGGCTCATGGCTACATCCCCAACGAAGGCCTGGACATACGCCTCTTCCCGGAATACAACAGCCCGGAAACGGTATTCCTGCTGGAAGAAGAACTCTACCCGTCCCTGCTGGAAAACGGCCTGCTCCATGCCATGGCCAATGCCTTCTTTGTGGAGTGCCCCATATCCGGCCCCTTCCATCCGGCGGACCAGGTGACCCTGTCCGGGGAGCGGGGGCCGGAGAATGCCATGGCCACCATTCTGAAACAGGGCGGAAGGGTGGAAAAACGGGCGTTATATCCTGCGGGGCAGGAGAGGATCCGCCGCCTGTATGAGAACAACTGCTATCTGACAGGGCGCGGCGTATCCATGATACCGGGAAAGCTCCAGGGGGAGGCCTTTGTGATGCCCTATGTACCAGGGATACCGGCCAACGACTGCCTGCGGGGGCTGCTTGCCGCGGACAAAGAGGCTTTCCTTGTCAGGCTGGATGAACTGTGGGAAATCATCCTGAATTCCTCAGAGCATGCCGCCCCGGAGGAGGTGGATTGGGAGAAGTTTGAACCGGGATGGGAGAAACGAAAAAAAGACGACCCGGACAGGGAGAAATGGGGAAGGCTGGCCCGTGCCTTTGGGGAGGGGCCGGGAGGCCCCGGCCCCATCCTCAAACGGGGCTATGTGGATCTGGTGTCTCTGAACTGTTTTTATCATAAAGAGCGGTTTGTGTTCTACGACCAGGAGCTGTACCTGGAGAACGTGCCGGCCAGGGCCATTCTGCTTCGGACCATCGAGTTCATCTATAAATTTAACGACCATCTGGACACCGTCATCCCCAGGTGGGATCTGTTTGAACGGTACGGGATCGGGGAACATATGGGGCTGTACCAGCGGTTCGTGTCCCTGTTCCTCGCCAGACTGCGGGCGGACGACGGGCTGTCGGATTACTATAAGGAAGGCAGGCGGGCGTATGAGACGGTGATGGAAAACCGCCGCCGGCTGAACTACCAGGCAGGAAGCTATGAAAAGATCTTCCGGGACATCTTCCACCACACAAAGGGCAGGCGTCTCTACCTGTTCGGAGCGGGGAAATACGCCCGCCTGTTTCAGGAGCGGTATGGAACCCTTTTTCCCATAGCCGGCTGCCTGGACAATGACAGGGAGCGGCAGGGGAAAGAGGCGTGGGGGCTGCCGGTCTGCGGCCCGGAGATACTGGATACGATGAACCCCGCAGCGTATAAGGTGATGGTGTGCATCCGGGATTACATGCCGGTGGTAAAACAGTTGATGCGCAGGGGCATCCCCAACTTCAGCGTGTACGACCCGGAGAAGACATATCCCTGCGGCATGGGCGTACAGACGGAAAGACAGACATTTCCACGGACAGAAAACACAGGGGAAAACGGCTTACCCCTGCCGCAGGGCGACGGTATGCCTGGCAGAGCGGAGGGCAGTATGCCTGAGACTGCAGAGAAGGACCCGAAGGCAGGGGCGGCATCCCTGGCGTGGGAGAAGCCGTACAACGTGGGTTATGTTGCCGGGGTATTTGACATGTTCCACATGGGGCATCTGAACCTGCTGCGCCGTGCAAAGGAGCAGTGCAGCCATCTGATCGTGGGGGTGGTGACAGACGAAGGCGTAATCAAACACAAACGTTCCCGCCCCCGGATTCCGTTTCAGGAGAGACTTGCCATCGTGGCGGCCTGCCGGTATGTGGACGAGGCGGTGGAAATCCCCCTGGACCAAGGGGATACGGACGAGGCATACCGCCGTTACGGCTTCGACGTGCAGTTTTCGGGAAGCGATTATGCCGACGACCCAAGATGGCAGGCAAAGCGTGAGTTCCTGCAGAGAAACGGGTCAGATATGGTGTTCTTCCCCTATACCGAGGGCGTAAGCACCACGATGCTCAAAGACATGCTGGACGGAGAGACAGACCAGACCAGTGAAAACGGCTGAGCGCAGGGAGAGACATTGCCCGGCCGCAGTAAGACCCTGTATAACAAGATGGAGGTAATGTTATGGAAAAGGTATGCGCAATGGGAGGCGTTATATTCAGCGTGGAAAAGCCGGGCCGGAGCATTTCCATGCTGCGGGAGGCGGGCATAGAGGGGATTTTATTTGACTTCGGCCTGTTCGCGCCGCTTGAATGGGTGTTTCGGGAACAGGAAAAGAAAGAAGAAGAGCGAAAGATAGATCCTGCCCGCATGCGGAAATATTTTGACAAAGCAGCGGATGCTTTTGCCGCCCATGACTTTCTGCCTTCCATTGCCCGCCTGCCCTTTGTCAGCCCGGGGACAGAGATCAGAGACACCGGCCTGAACAGCCTGGTTCTGGAAATCAATACAGCATGTATCAGGGCCTGTGAGCAGATGGGCATCCGGGAGATCATCGTGCAGCCATTGTTTACAGGGCTTGAAGGGGACGATGTATGGGAGGCCAACCGGGCATTTTTCCTTGCCCTGTCAGACACTTGTGAAAAGGAGGAAACCCGGATTTTACTGACAAACCAGTGCCGCAGCCAAAGTGGACGGCTTTCCCGGGGTATCTGCTCGGACGGTGTCCAGGCGGCCCGGTGGGTGGATGCACTGAACCGGGAGGCGGGACAGGAGAGATTTGGCTTCTGCCTGGATATGGGGATCTGTAACCTGTGCAAACAGGACGTACAGGGGATGGCGCTGTCCCTGGGCAGGCGTATCCGCGCTGTGATCCTGACGGAAAACGACGGGGAACACATGGCCCGGCTGCTGCCCTTTACCAGTGCATACATGCGCCGGTCCACCATGGACTGGCTGGGGCTGATCCGGGGGCTGCGCAGGACCGGGTTTGACGGGTTCCTCATACTGGAGACGACAGATACGACGGTGACCTTTTCGCCGCTGCTGCAGCCGTCCCTGGCGCCGGTGTACGGTGCGCTGCTGGATTACTTTGCCCTGCAGATCGGGATTGAGAATGACCTGAAAAAGTATGAGAGGATTGTATTATTCGGGGCGGGGAATATGTGCCGCAATTACATGAAATGTTATGGAGAGAAATATCCGCCGCTGTTTACCTGCGACAACAATCCGAAACTGTGGGGGAGCCGGTTTGAGGGGCTGGAGGTGAAATGCCCGGAGGAACTGAGAGGCCTGCCGGAGGACTGGGGCGTGATTATCTGCAATATTTTTTATCGTGAGATTGAATCGCAGCTACGCGCCATGGGGATAGGGAATATCGGGTATTTCAATGATGAATACATGCCTTCCTTTTACTTTGACAGATTCAAGAGGGATGCGGAGGATGAGGAAGAGGCATAAAGGGCGACAGAACAGAAATACATCCGGTTTTTGATGGAAACAGCTTAGTGAATGTAAAGTTGCAGATGGCTAACGTCTATTGTCATTATGGGATTCATTTGATACAATAATACAAAATCAATAGAGAGGCCTTCTGGCAAATTACAGATTCGTGTTGACGACACATATTTCTTTTTTCAAATTTGAAATCGGCATTTATGCAGATTTATCCGATAAATATATTTTATCGAAACAGACCTTCAAGTCAAAAGCGATTTGGAGGTTTTTCATTCTCTGTTTTAATACTTAAAACTTGTCTTCATAGCGAAAGGAACACCCCAAATGAACAACACCCAAATCACCCAAATCGCCCTGGAACAATCCGCCAATGACTGCAACTGCAATCCGGCAGATTTTACGGCCGGTGAAAACCGTTTTTTCCCTTCCTCCGTTTCCGACAAAGCCAAACGTTATCTGGAGCTGCCCCATATCTGTAACCTTGTATCCTATGGTTCCAATATTGTAACTACAGCGCAGGCACCCCTGCTTCCCGCATTACGGCAGGTTATCAGCCACATGCCTCATATCGAACACTGCTTTGAAACGCCGGGGATATACGCCATTAACAATGTACTGGAGAAGGTACATGCAAAAATCTGCATTCAGTCCTCTTATTTCCTCCCGGATCCGGATGCAATCTGCCAGTTTCATGAGTCCTGCACATATGAGCTGCGTGTTTTGCAGCCGGAGGATTTTTCTCCTCTGTATATTTCCACATGGAGCAATGCACTGTGCGCAGACCGGAAAACTCTGGACAGACTGGCTGTAGGTGCATATGACAAAGGCCGCCTGGTGGGGCTGGCCGGATGCTCTGCCGACAGCGATACTATGTGGCAGATCGGTGTGGACGTCCTTCCCGCCTACAGGCGAAAGGGCATTGGGGCCATACTGACAAACCGGCTGGCCAGGGAGACGTTTGACCGTGGGTATGTCCCCTTTTACTGTGCGGCATGGTCCAATGTAAAATCCGCTAAAAATGCCGTCCGCAGCGGTTTCCGTCCGGGCTGGGTTGAAGCTGCTGCGAAAAGTGATTTGTCTGTAAAACAGATGCTCCATGAAACATAAAGGGAGCTTCCATTGTTTTCCGGGATTGCGGCTGCGGGCATGAAGTGTTAAAATAGGAACCGGAAAAAGAATTGACAGAATTGCAGGCAGGAGACAACAGATGACACTATATGACGGAATGGCAGGCGTTACATATCAGGTGGCAGGCGTGTTTGTGGAAGAAGCAGTGACCCGCAGACTGCAGGCCCTTGGAATTAACGATGGCACGCCTGTGAGGATTTTAAACCGAAAGAAAAAAGGCGCCATGATTATACAGGTGCGGGGTACCAGACTGGCCCTCGGCAGACATATTTCTTCCTGTATCGAAGTGAAGGAGCAGGAAACAGGGGAGAATGCCTTATGACAGAAGCAAAGAAACAGATCCGGGTGGCATTTGTGGGGAATCCCAACTGTGGAAAGACCACCCTGTTTAATGCAGTTACGGGTTCCCGGTTGAAAGTGGCCAACTGGCCTGGCGTTACTGTGGAAAAAAAGGAAGGCTATGCGGAATATGAGGACTGCAGCCTGACCATTGTGGATACACCGGGCATTTATTCTCTGACCTGTTATACAATAGAAGAAAAAGTAACAAGACAATGTGTCATGGATGATGCAGTGGATGTGATTGTAAACGTTGTGGATGCCTCTTCCCTGGAGAGGAATCTGTATCTGACTCTGCAGCTTCTGGAATTGGGGAAACCGGTGATTCTGGCGCTTAATATGATGGACATTGTGGAAGAGCGGGGGATGGAAATCGACCTTCACAGATTGCCGGAAATGCTGGGCGGTATACCGGTGGTGCCCGTATCTGCGGCGAGACGGACCGGACTGGGGATTTTGCTCCATGCAGTGGTGCATCATTTCGAAGAAGGAGCCACAGGCAATGTTCTCACCTATGGGGAAGAAATCGAACACAAGATTGCCCGGCTGGAAGTGATGATGCAGGCCCGGTTTCCCAATCACGCCTGCATCAGATGGCATGCCATCAAGCTGCTGGAACAGGATGAGGATGTGATGAACGATCACCCCATGTCCGTTATGGATATTGTGGAAAAAAGCTATGAAAAGGAAATCATCCGGCAAAAATATGCCTATTTGGAAACGGTTGTTGCGGAAGTGCTTTTCCACAAGGAAAAAAAGGCGGCTTTTACAGATCGAATCGACAGTGTGCTGACACATCCCGTTTGGGGTGTCCCTATATTTCTGTTAATTATGTGTTTCGTTTTTTTTATGACGTTTATGGTGGGGGATTTTCTCAAGGGAGGGTTTGAAAGTGCCCTGGGCTTTTTATCCGGGGAGGCAACACGCGGCCTGGTATTTGCAGGATGTGCGCCCTGGTTGATTTCTCTGATTGTGGATGGCATTATTGCCGGGGTGGGCGGTATCCTGACCTTTATCCCCAATATTGTCATACTGTTTCTGGCGCTGGCCATACTGGAGGACAGCGGCTATATGTCCAGGGTGGCGTATGTGATGGATACGATGATGGGCAGGGCAGGGCTTTCCGGCAAGGCATTTCTTCCTATGGTATTGGGCTTTGGATGCAGCGTTCCTGCCATTATGGCCACACGTGCGCTGGAGACGGAACGGGACCGGAGAAAGACCATGCTGATTACGCCGTTTATGTCCTGCTCGGCCAGACTGCCTATCTACGTGTTGTTTTCGGATATGTTTTTTCCAAAATATCCCCATCTGGCCGCATTTTCCATGTATGCCATCGGTATGGCGGTGGCCATTCTCGTGGCACTGGCCATGCGCGGGTGGGAAAAAGGCAGAGCAGGGAGCGGAGACTGTCTGTTGATCGAACTGCCGGAATATAAACGTCCCAATGGCCGGACCATTGGCATATATGTCTGGACAAAGTTAAAGGATTATCTGGAAAAAGCCGGGACGACGATTTTCATTGCTTCTATTATTATATGGTTTGTCCTGAATTTTGGTATACATGGTATGGTGGAGAACCCGGCGGACAGCTTTGGCGCCGTCCTGGGCAGGGGGCTGCTGCCTGTGCTGGCGCCTGCGGGGCTGGATATGTGGCAGATAGCGGTTGCGCTCATTTCCGGTATCTCTGCCAAGGAAGTGGTCGTGTCCAGCTTTGCGGTGCTCTTTGGCGTGGTCAACGCCAATTCGGAGGCGGGGATGGCGGCCATTATGAACCATATCCATATGCAGAATCCGGACTTCGGCCCGGTGAACGCCTATGCCCTGATGGTATTCTGCCTGCTCTATGTGCCCTGTGCCGCTACCATTGGCACGGTAAAAAAGGAGAGCGGTTCCTGGAAATTTACGGTGCAGATGGTATTGTTCCAGTTGTTCCTGGCCTGGCTGGGAGCCGTACTGGTATACCAGGCGGGCAGTTTGTTGTTTCCCACAGGATAAAAGCCTTGATTTTACAATCTCTTTATGTGAAAATAGAATATGAGCATAAAGACTGTACTTTGTGATGGAGGAGTGTATGAGAGGAATTGAGACACAGGTCAGAAAAATCAGGAGACGTGTATTTAAGGAAATCGCGTCCCTTGCGTATCATTCGGAAAACCTGATTGACGATATGGAAGCGCTGCCCTATAAGATTGTGGACCATCCGGAATCTATTTATCGGGAAAGTGTTTATCGGGAACGGGCGATTATCCGTGAGCAGCTTCGTCTGGCAATGGGATTGAGCCTGCGCCCGGAGAATGTTCCTGTGCATGTGACCCAGGGACTGGAAGAGAGCAATATTTCCGAGAAATATTATGAACCGCCGCTGATGCAGGTGATTCCTTCCGCCTGCAATGCCTGCCCGGTCAATGAATATGAAGTAACCAACAGATGCATGGGGTGTGTGGCGCATCCCTGCAACGAAGTCTGCCCCAAAGGTGCTATCACCATGGTCAACGGCAAGTCCTATATAGACCAGGACAAATGTATCAAATGCGGTAAATGTAAAGCTGTCTGCCCTTACGATGCCATATCCCATCAGGTCAGGCCCTGTGCGGGTGCCTGTGGTGTGGGGGCCATCAAAAGCGATGAGTCGGGCAGAGCTGTTATAGATAATGAATTGTGTGTATCCTGTGGACAGTGCATGGTGAGCTGCCCCTTCGGCGCCATTGCGGACAAGTCTCAGATTTTCCAGTTGATCCGTGCCATGCAGTCCGGAAGAAAGATTATCGCCCAGGTTGCGCCTGCCTTTACAGGGCAGTTCGGTCCCAAAGTAACACCTGATATGTTAAAAACAGCCCTGAAAGAGCTGGGTTTTGCAGACGTATATGAGACAGCTCTGGGTGCAGATCTGGGAGCTATGGCTGAAGCGCAGCACTATGTGCATGAGGTGGCAACGGGCAATCTGCCTTTCCTGCTCACATCCTGCTGCCCGTCCTGGTCCATGCTGGCCAAGAAATATTTTCCGGAGACCATCAGCAATATCTCCAATGAACTGACTCCCATGGTGGCGACAGCGCGGATGATCAAACAGGAACATCCGGATTCCAGTGTGGTCTTTATCGGTCCCTGTGCTTCCAAAAAACTGGAAGCTTCCAGAAGAACCGTGCGGTCGGATGTGGATTTTGTCATCACATTTGAAGAGCTGACAGGTATGTTTGAGGCCAAAGGTATCCTGCTGGATGAAATTGCGGCAATGGACGAGCTGAAAGGCGCTACCGGTGCCGGAAGAGGCTATGGAGTAGCCGGCGGCGTTGCAAGTGCTATCGAAGACTGTATCCGGGAATATTATCCGGATGTGGAAGTCAATATTGAGCATGCGGAGAGCCTTGCGGAATGCAAGAAGATGCTGATGCTGGCCAAAGTCGGGAAGAAAAAAGGCTGTCTTATCGAGGGAATGGCATGTCCCGGCGGCTGTGTGGCCGGTGCGGGCACCAATATTCCTGTGGCGGCAGCCGCAAAAGAGGTGGGTAAATTCAAAGCGGCGGCAGAGCAGAAACTGCCGGTTCCCACAGAAACGGAGAATTGACATGAAAAAGATCAGAACCAGATTTGCTCCCAGCCCCACAGGCCGTATGCATGTGGGGAACCTGCGGACGGCGCTGTATGCTTACCTGATTGCGAAGCATGCGGGCGGGGAGTTTATTCTGCGTATAGAGGATACAGATCAGGAACGTCTTGTGGAGGGTGCGGTGGACATTATCTACCGGACATTGGGTAAAACAGGATTGATACATGATGAAGGTCCGGATCTGGACGGCGGCGTGGGCCCATATGTACAGAGCCAGCGGCAGGCCCAGGGACTGTATCTGCAGTATGCCAGAGAACTGATAGAGAAAGGGGAAGCCTACTATTGTTTCTGTGATAAAGAACGCCTGGCTTCTCTGACAAGGGTCGTGGAGGGAAAAGAGATCAATGTATATGACAAGCATTGCCTTTCCCTCTCAGAGGAAGAGATTGAAGCGAAGCTGGCGGCCGGTGTACCCTATGTGATCCGGCAGAAGAATCCCACCACAGGAACGACTTCCTTCCAGGATGAGATATATGGGGAAATTACCGTAAACAATGATGAACTGGATGATATGATCCTGATAAAATCCGATGGCTATCCCACTTATAATTTTGCCAATGTGGTAGACGACCATCTGATGGGCATTACCCACGTGGTCAGAGGGAACGAATATCTCTCATCTTCCCCTAAATATAACCGCCTGTATGAAGCCTTTGGCTGGGAAGTGCCCATATATGTACACTGTCCCCTGATTACGGATGAAGAACACCACAAATTATCCAAACGGTGCGGGCATTCCTCTTATGAGGACTTGACAGAACAGGGCTTTCTGACGGAAGCGATTGTGAATTTTGTGGCCCTTCTGGGCTGGAGTCCGTCGGATAACCGGGAGATTTTCTCTCTGCAGGAGCTGACGGAAGCGTTTGACTATCACCACCTGTCCAAATCCCCGGCTGTTTTTGACTACACCAAATTGAAATGGATGAACGGAGAATATATCAAAGCCATGGAATTCGAGCCTTTCTGTGAGATGGCGCTGCCATATCTGAGAGAAGTGATTTCCAAAGACCTGGATCTGGCTAAAATTGCTGCCATGGTCAAAACAAGGATTGAAGTATTTCCCGATATCAGGGATATGGTGGACTTTTTTGAGGCATTACCGGAATATGATCCGGAGATGTATTGCCATAAGAAAATGAAAACCACAAAAGAATCCGCGCTGGAAGTGCTTGGGGAACTGGTTCCCATATTGGAAGAGCAGACAGATTACAGCAATGATGCACTGTATCAGACACTGTTGGCCTATGTGGAGAAAAAGGGCTGCAAGAATGGCTACGTGATGTGGCCGGTGCGGACAGCCGTATCCGGAAAGCAGATGACGCCGGCGGGCGCCACAGAGATTATGGAAATACTTGGGAAAGAGGAGTCCCTGGCACGGATTCGCAGAGGGATCGCACTGCTTGAAGGATAACCTATGTAATTTTAACGCTTCTCAGCGGGAAGCTATCTGCCATGGCGCCGGACCTGCACTTGTGCTTGCAGGTCCGGGCAGCGGCAAGACTACGGTACTGACCCGGCGTCTGAAATACCTGATTGATACCCTTCATATACCACCGGAGGTCATTCTGGTGGTGACTTTTACGAAAGCTGCTGCCCGGGAAATGCAACAGCGGTTTCAGGCTCTGATGGAAACAGAGCTGCCTGTCCGATTTGGCACATTTCATGCCATCTATTATCACATCCTGCGGGAATATTCCGGCAACAAACCCCTCACTCTGATACAGGAAACAGAGCAGTTGTCCTGTTTACGCCAGATTTTGTGCCATGAACAGATACAAACAGATCTTGCCCCTTCTTTTCTGGAAGTGATTGGCAGACTGAAAAATGGCCGGACACAGGAAGGCCCGTCCCCAATAGAGACTGTTTCCTGGGAACAGATAGGCCAGGTGTTTCAAATGTTTCGGCAGCGCTGCCAGGAAATGGGCAAACTGGATTTTGACGATATGGCCTATGAATGCCTGCAACTCTTTGAAAAAAGACCGGATGTTCTGAGAACATGGCAGAAACGGTGCCGGTATATTCTGGCAGATGAATATCAGGATGTTTCACCCATTCAGGAACAACTGTTATCAGTGTTGGCACTGCCGGAAAACAATCTGTTTCTTGTAGGTGACGACGACCAGTCGATCTATGGTTTCCGGGGTGCGGGGCCGGAGAGTATGCTTTCTTTTCCTGACAAATATCCGAATGCCCGGCAGATCATTCTGGAAACCAATTATCGGTGCAGGCCGGGGATTATAGAAACCGCCGGAAAAAGTATTGCAGAAAATAAATATAGATTTAACAAAAAACAGATTCCGGCCAGAGAAAGTTCCGGCGTGCAGGAAGTGATATGCAGAGGATTTACAGACAGAGACAGGGAAAACCAGGAGATTTTGAATTTGTTACAGGATTTAAAGCGCCGGGGAAGCCTTTTGGGGACAGCGGTACTTTTTCGCAAACATGCGGATGGACAGGCTTTGGCCGGACTGCTGGAACGTTTCCGTATTCCCTGTATACGGGCGGAGCAGGGAAAAACGATAGCGGGACATTTTGTGACAGAAGACATAACCGCATATCTCAGGCTGATCAGCGGGGACCGGACAAGAAAAAACTTCTACAGGATTATGAACCGTCCTGTGCGGGGGATTGCCAGAGAGAGCTGCCGGGAAGAACAGGTGGATTTTTACGGGCTGCGGGCATATCATTCTATGGAAACAGATGTTATGAATCAAATCCTCAGACTGGAACAGGACTGCCTGCGCGCAAAAGGCATGAGCTTGTATGCCGCCGTGATGTATATCAGAAAACGAATGGGCTATGAGACCTGGCTGCAATCCCAATACCAGGGCAGAGCGCTGGAAGCCCACAGGACAGTTTTGCTGCGCCTGCAGGAACTGGCAGGACAGACAGAAAATCTGAGCCAGTGGGAAAAGAACCTGGAACAGGACACTCGGAAAGCGGGAAAAACAGCCAGAGCAGAGAATCCCGGAGAAGGAGTCCGATTCATGACCTTCCACAGTTCCAAAGGACTGGAGTTTGACCATGTAATCATGCCTGATTTAAACGAAGGAACCGTTCCCCATAAGAAGGCTTCCACGGAAAAGGAACTGGAAGAGGAACGGAGAATGTTCTATGTAGGCATGACCCGTGCCAGAGAAAGACTGTACCTCTTTTACACAACCGGAACAAAAGAAGAACCGGAGACACCGTCCCGGTTCCTGAAAATTCTTTTATAAGATTAAGTCCCTGTCCCTGACACCACGGCTGCCGGGGAGAGATTAACCCTCTTCGTCCTCCACAATCTCATCAAATTCCGCATTATCCAGGTATTCGTCAAAGACATCGGCAACAATTTCATATTCTGCCTCATCCTCGATATAGGTCAGTTCCGGTTCCGCATCCGGATTATTTTCATCTTCGTGGTAACGATAGAACCACACTTCTCCGTCCGTATTTTCTCCATTTTCATCCAGAGGAAGAAGGGCGATATAGTCCTGATTCTGCAGAGTCAGAATCGTAATAATGGCACAGACAACCTTAGAACCATCTTCCAGATCCAGTTCAACAGTCATCTCCTCGTCATTTTCCTTACTCCTACCCATGCATATACCTTCCTTTCGTAATCTTTTAAACATACCTCATTGTACAAAAATATACCCCAAATGTAAAGCCCGATAAAAACTATTGTACAAATTCGCATAAAATCATCGCGCCCATTCAGGACTTGTGGTATAATGTCCACGAAAGCAATGAGCAGTGCGAAACATGACAGAGACAAACCGGCTGCTTGCAGACGGATTTGCCTCTGCCATGTTTCATAGGGCGAAGCCCGTGAGCGCAGGGGCCATGCCCCTGCGCGCCAGCACTGCGGAGTAAATCCACCCACCACCCCAGGCTTACAACAAACGAACCAACAAACAAACCAACAAACAAACGAACAAACCAACGAACAAACCAAATAAACCAGACAACCAAACAAAACAAACAAACCCAAAGGCAAAACCAGAAAACAAACAATGGATTTTATTGACTTACTACGGAAAAGGAAGACAGCTATGAGAAAAGGAAATTTTTATCCAAAAGGTGTTACGGCAATCGACCAGGCGTTTCAATTTGTATTTCAGACAGAAGGACCTGCACAGGATATTCAGATAAAAATTTATGCAGGGGAAAAGGAACTGATGTGCATTCCGGTGCCTGACAGCTGCAGACACGGATGGCTGTACAGCATCATTGTAGAAGACATTCCCAAAACAGCCGACAGTTATTGTTATTATACAGGTACGACACAGATAACCGACCCCTATGCCAGAGGCGTATTGGGGATGAACACATATGGCAGGGAAAAGAAAGAGCTTCGCTATATACTTCCAAAAGATTCCTACGACTGGGAAGAGGACGTACCCCCGGGCCATTCTTTTGAAAATACCATTATATATGGCCTTCATGTGCGCGGTTTTACAAAACATCCTTCCTCCGGTGTCAGAAAAAAAGGAACCTTCGCAGGGATTCAGGAAAAACTGCCCTATCTGAAAGAACTGGGAATTACGGCGGTGGAGTTGATGCCCGCCTGTGAATTTGATGAATTTGAGCATATAGAAGGTCAATATCTGACAGAAGATACGAACAGAAATAAGATTAATTACTGGGGGTTTAAACCGGCATATTACTATGCGCCCAAAAGTGCCTATGCCTGCGGAAAAAATGCTGCTGCCGAAATGAAGGACATGATCAGGGCGCTGCACCAGGCAAACATTGAAATATTGATGCAATTCTATTTTCCTGAAGAATACAATATTGGTGAGATACCGGACATTCTTCATTTCTGGGTGGAAGAATACCATATCGATGGTTTCCATCTGACGGGGAAAAGGCTGCCTCCCGTACTGCTGGCTGCAGACCCCTTTCTGAAAGATACCAAACTGATATTTGAACATATCACTGCGGATGAGATCCGACAGGAAACAGACCGGTCTGGCGGCGGGAACCTTGCCTTCTGGCAGGAGAGTTTCAGCATTGATATGCGTGGGGCGCTGAAAGGGGACGGAGGC
>ERZ778511.940-NODE-940-length-23592-cov-8.515444_pt1 | contig 23592 bp, 25 predicted proteins | sample MGYA00510347_ERZ778511 | MGnify/ENA primary metagenome ERZ778511 (study PRJEB29527, sample SAMN07138967) | mouse gut metagenome | material: feces | host: mouse | place: China:Nanjing | collected 2016-01-25 ...
TCTGTGTCATGGATGACGGCGATGGTTTTCGGGAAGATGCAGAAAAAATTACGGAAGCGTTCTATGGGCAGAATGTAAAAGACAGCCTGAAACATGCGGGACTGGGAATGTATATCAGCAGACTGTATTGTGAAAAACATGGAGGAAAATTAGTTTTAGAAAATGATGAGCAGGGAGGGGCTGTGGTGATTTTTCTTTTACAATAGAATCACTAAAAAATGAAGGAGGCAAAGTTATGCGGTCAATTTTGAAAAGAGAGGTAAAAAATTATATGAAGAACCCTCTGCTCTGGCTTGGCATCATTATCGGTGTTTTTATGGTATTTCAAAATGTAAGCCCCTATCTGAACATCCATTATCTCAGGGAAGGGGAAACCATTGTGAATGATTATCCGCAAAACTATCGGGATGGAGATGTTTTTGACGGATATGTGCCGACGGAGAAAAAGCTGCGTCGGGAAAAGTGGGAAGAACGGATACAGGAGGTCTTAGCTTCCGAATTTGAGATGGACAATGAGGAGGCGAGGTCCGTGATTGAGGAAATGAAAGGAATGAATCTTAAGACAGCCTGTGACCATCTGGAAGGGTATGGCTTTTACAATGCATATTATGAGTATGAGAATACAGCCTAAACATGAAAGAATTATTGGAACAGGCAAGAGGGCATATTTGGATTTATAAAACAAAAGATGAAGGGATGGCAAGAGAACTGGAAAAAAATATCATGTTTCATCGAAACAGTATGTAGGGGACGAATTACAAATGAAAGTAATCAGTGAAACGCCACCAAAAATGGAATGCAGTTCTTGTGAAGCAACGCTGGAGGATGCTTACATTTATCTTGCGAACAAAAAACTATAATTGCAATAAGCCAAAACAGCGACAATGAATTTGTCTGTAAAGTTATTACTCTGGCGGTTAAATATTACAACATTTTGCTTGCCCAAATCTCCATCTGCCGCGATATTTAACCGCCGGAGTAATAATACCATTGTCGTGACAAACGTTTACGCATGATTTCCAGTTTGCCAGCACCACTTTGCGATCGTCTCAATCAATGCGGCGTCAATTTTGCCATAAGGGATACGGATGGTTCCCTTTTCCGTTTTGTAACCCTGAAGTTCTTCCGAAAAATGTTTCACGGCTTCAGGTCCTGGATACAGTCCAATGTGTTTCTTTGAAGCGGCAAAATGAAGAATATTATGCTTTTTCCAATAAGTTGGCATACTCCATGAGATACGTTCTTCCGCTTCCGGCAATGCCCTGTGCAGGATTTGGCGAATCTGCTGCAGATCTTCCTGTTTATCCTTATCTTGTCCCAGGATATATTCATCGATGGTTTTTGGCTTTTCACCGCAGAAATGGCTCTGCCCATTTTTCTTAAATTCCCTTCCACATTTTGGACATTTCCACATGGATGTCTTTCCACTGTTTTTTTCCTGTAAAACAGCTTCAACAACATCACCAAAATTTTTACCCTTTGCTAGTTCATCCACTAACTTATCAAGATATCTGATTTCCTGCATCAAAGGATCCTCAATGTTTTCAACACGCACGCCACATATAGTCCCTCTGATGAGTTTGCGGTCAGGGTTTAGTCCGGGAGCCTGTCTGAAAAAATCGCCATAAGTTAGATCACTGTGCAGAAAACTCTGAATGTCATCACTGCTATATCCAGTCAGCCAGCAGGCAACTTCATTCACTTCATTTTTGGTGCGGCCTTTTCTTTCTGCTTTTGCTAACAGCATGGGGTAAACTTTTGCAAAATACATTCCAAATATTTTTTCATTTTCCATAAGACAATCCTCCTTGCAGATATGGGAAATGACTTAGAATTTGGCATTCTTAGTCCGGCTGTTGCCCGTTGTGGGCAAGCCATTTACATTCCGTTATTTCCATGTTGGTAAACGTAGCCCGAAAAGATGATTCTTCGGGACTGCATGCATAAATTCCAAACTGGATCGTTCCGTTACCATTCCACATATGACATACACGCATCTGCTTGAAAATAGCGCCATCTTCAGAACACTCAATACAATAGTCATCTTCCCTGCGGCTGAATCTATACCACATCGATGTTACAGAAGCGCTTATTTCTGTTGTTGACCAATCCGAATAGCCATTGTTTGTGACAACACTTCCAAGGTGCTGAAATTTTTCGTTTTCGTATTCTATGGAACCTTTTAGCCAATTCTCACTGTCCAGGTACATCACAATGCCGCATTGGTCGAATCTATGCTTACTTTCAAATTCTGTTTTTACTGTAAAGGAAAAGAATTTTTCATCTGTTTCCATCTGCAAAACAGGTGCATTGTCGTTTCTGAAATGATAGTATGTTCTCTGCCATAAATCTGTGTGAGGGTTTGTTATGATCTCAATTTTATCATCGGATATCGCGTAATTTGCTGGTTTTCTTATCCATTTTAATTTGTTTACATCAAAATTCATAGGACTGCCTCCATAAACTGTAGTATTAATAATAATTTCATTTTACCACAGTTCGGAAAGAAAATCTAACTTATTTTTAATACCATTTGTAGGTGTTTTTGGGTTTGATGAATGAAAAAGTTATAATGGATATTGTTTATAGAATATAGTAAAATAAATTAAAATGAAGTTTGGAAGTTGATTTTATGCTGGTTAGTTATAGATAAGAAATGATAGGAGAATCCGTCGGCTATTTTAATTTTACAGTGCTTGGCAAGGACTTTGGGCGCAGCAATCTGGAGAGAAAAACTGGCAGAGGGAAAGGAGAGTTTTATGTTATCAATTTGTGGGGCTGAATGTTGTGGCGAATGTAATAGGAGAGATGCTTGCGGTGGCTGCGGAAAACAAAGGGGCATCCATTTGGAGGAACGTGCATTGCAGCAGAGTGTATCAAACGAGGTAATTTAGAAGTGTTCAAAGAGATGAAAGAAACATTGATTAAGGAATTTAATGCGCTTGGAATTCAAGGTCTGTATGTGGATGACCTTAATTTGTTGAATGGATTTTACGTTAATTTAAAGTACACATTGACAAATGGACAATCCGTAAAATTACTGGAAGATAATCGTGTTTATTTGGGAAATCAAATTTAGGGATTACGGACACGACAGCCCTTTGGATTGCCATTTTCGTTTTTTGGGGAGGCGGCATACTGTTCCTTTTCTCTTTCTGGTATTGGCATAGGAAATTGGATGCCCGCATCCAAACAATGACAGGATATTTGGAAAGAATAAATACAGGCGTTCAAGGATTGGTTTTAGAATCTTCGGATGATGAATTTTCAAAATTGCAAGATGAAATATATAAAACGATAACGGAACTTTACCAGACATGGGAAGAAGCCCTAACAGCACGGAATAATTTTGCTGAAAATCTTTCTAATATTGCCCATCAGCTTAAAACGCCGATTACGTCTATTTTCTTAACTGTTCAGACGGCGAAAGAATATTTGGGGGATACTTGTGCCGCAGAAACGCCACAAGGGCATACCTCTATGACATGTAAAATGCACGCCAATATCAAGGAAATAGAACGTCAGATAAACAGGCTCATGCATTTAAAAGAAGCGTTATTACTATTGTCTCGCATTGATGCAGGAACGCTTGCATTTGACAGGAGACCGACAGATGTTTTTACAATCCTTTCTCTGGCATCGGACAATTTATATGAATTATTCATGCAGAACTTATCAAAAAAGCATCTGAGCTATTCAGACAAGCATTTTGTTATGTATTAGAATTTTATGACATATATTTTGCATAAAGTTGAGGGACAGATAACGCTACTCATTACGAAGTATACACAAAATAGACTACAAACAAGTGAAATTGCTATAAAAACTGTGGGTGCAACCAACAGTTGACACATTGAATGGTGATGATTGGTGGTAAGCAACTTGAAAAAAAGATAAAATCGATGTATAACAATCACACAAGGAGGATATGATAATGATTTTTGCAGACAAACTAATGCAACTTCGCAAAAAAGCAGGTTGGTCACAAGAAGAATTAGCAGAACAGATGGACGTTACAAGACAATCTGTTTCAAAATGGGAAGGAGCACAATCTGTTCCAGACCTTGAAAAAATAATTCGCCTTTCAGATTTATTTGGCGTAACCACAGATTATTTGTTGAAAGATGAAATCGAAGAGGTGGAACATATGATTCCCTCTAATGATGTGTCTACGCTAAGACGTGTATCTATGGAAGAAGCAAATGCCTTTCTCTCTGTAAAAGCCGCCACATCAAAATCCATTGCATTGGCAACTTTTTTGTGTATTTTATCACCGATCTGTCTATTGATATTAGGAGCCATGAGCGATATCTCAGGATATGGCTTAGCGGACAATGTTGCTGGAGGAATTGGCATAATTATTTTACTTATTTTTGTTACAATAGCGGTTGCTATATTTATTTCAAGTGGGAGGAAAACAGAGGCATATGAATATTTGGAAAAAGAAGTATTTGAGACAGAATATGGTGTTCGTGGAATGGTTATGGAGCGGAAAGCACAATATAACGCAACATACACACGAAATAATATAATTGGAACCAGTCTTTGCATTATGGCATTAATTCCTCTTTTTGGAGGAGCAATTTTTAATGATGAAGATGAATTATTGTTAATTATTATGCTTTCAGCTTCTTTTGCGATTGTAGGTATCGGCGTAGTTTTCTTTGTCACCAGTGGTATCGTATGGTCCAGCTATGAAAAACTTTTACAAGAGGGTGAATATTCAAAAGAGAAAAAGAAAAACCAGCCGATTACAGCCACTGTCTCGGTTGCATATTGGTTAATTACTACTGCGTTATACTTGGGTTATAGCTTTTCTACAAATAATTGGGGATATAGTTGGGTGATTTGGGTAGTTGCAGGTGTCGTGTTCCCTGCCATTGCTATGATTACCAATTTACTATGTAAAAGAAAATGATGATAGTGAAATACATGAGTCAACAGCCGGATAGAGGTGGTAAATGGAGTTCGGAAGCGATATAATCCAATTTGTAAATGAAAAGTTTTTGGAGAAGAAGTTATGAATTACAGAATGAAGTTAACCTGGTTTATGAAATTATGAAAAAAAGCTGAAAGTTAATTAAAATATAATTGTGTAAGCCAATATCTTGACAAGCATACCAATAGTATGTTAAGATACATACTGTTGGTATGAAAAGGAGGAAAGAAAGGAATCGTGGCAAGGAATAAGCATCCAGAAGAAACCGTTAATTTAATTTGAAAACACAGTGCTGTCCTGTAAAATGGGCATATATATTTTACTATAATACATACCAACGTGCGGTATTTAAAAATATCATGAACGTCAATTGTATGGAAGAAGCATACAGATTAACACGGTAGTGTCAAGTAATCTATGAAAAACCAAGCTGAAAAAAATAGGCTCAAATGAACCTTGAAAACGGTAGATTTTGATTCCGATAAGCTCTCTGAGGGCTTGGGGCGTTGCCCTAAGAACCCACAAGGGACAAGTCCCTTGACCCGTTTTCGGGCGTTGCCCGAACCCATCCTCGCCGGAAGGCAGGAAAAGGGCGCAATGCCCCCTTTTCTGACTGACAGGATTATCCGTGGTTATGTCAACAGACTTTCGCAGCATATCCTCACAGGCGGCGCTACCGCCTGCTGCGGTATTCCACGGTTCTATTGACAACAGCCCCGCTCCGTCTGTGCAGCCCCGTTTTTCTGTATATTCAGGATGGTCTGCTGGCCAAGGAAGATGAGGAGCTGCCATTTGCCGGGCATGTTATCCGCGCCATGAAGCATTTCCACGTCATTGAGGACTTTGTATTTATTGTGTTTGTGTGGACGCAGGAAGTTGTAGTAAGCAACCCAGAGCGCCAGGTCGTAATTGGCGCCGTCAATGTTGTCAAAGCCGTTTGTGTGTCGGTAAGAAGCCTTATAGGTACGGTTTAGCCGCTCAATCATCTGCTTGAATGGGCGGTGTTCCGTGGAAACAGCATCGTTGTTGGTAAGTCCGATGACCTGGGTGATTTTAAAAGCGAAGTCATTGCCCAGCTTTTCGAACTCCATTGCAGCAAGGGGATAGGCGCTGTAGCCATCAGCGATAAATTTAAAGTTTTCCGGCAGTTTTGCAGTAGTTGGCGATCTGCTGGTGGGAGATGCTGATGCTGTAAAGGTCTTTCAAAGCCTGCGAAGTCTTGCGCAGGGAAAGGCCGAGATTCACATGGAGTGTGAGACACAGGGACATGACATGGGCGTTATGCTTACTAAATTTCAGGGAAGACGCATTCTTCGGGAGCGTATTTAAGTCCATGCTGAAAAAATCTATCGTGAACTCACGGTAGATGTAGTGGAGCTTATATTTATTTTTGCCGTAGCCTTCTTTGAGGTCGTCCTTATCGACTTTCTTAAGGTTATAAAGGTAGTATGGACATTTGGGGTTCACGCATTTATGGACGGTAAAGCGCTTGCGGTCTTTCTTGGGTACAAGTGCATTGCCGCAATGGGGGCAGCGCAGCTTTACGGAAGAGAAGTGGCTTTCAGAAGGAGAGAACCTTGCAGAGCAGACTTTGCACAGGAGCTGTCCTTTTGAACCATTGTTCTTGTACAGGAAAGGTTTTGGGGCGTCACAGCGCGGGCAGGAGCAGTCATCGGGGATGTCACACTCCGAGCGTCTGCTGACAGGGCGGATCTTCTTCCCATAGCGTTTTTCGATGTAGGGAATGAATTCTTTGTAAGTCCAGTCCTGTCGGAAGTCGGTGACGAGAGGAAGTTCATCAATCTTGAACTTCTGGTACTTTGGGGAGTGGGAATCATCAAAAGCCCATTGTTTGAGAGGGATATATCGGCAGATGAAGTTGATCAGCCAGCAGTTTTGCTGGTAAAGGCATTGAATTACAGAGAGTAAGTATTGTATAATGTCCATGAGCATTGGCTCCTTTCTATAATGGATGTTTGGTCACGGACATTATACCAGAAAAGGGAGGTCGATGCTCTTTTTATTTGCAACCTCCTATAAATCAAGGTTTTAGGAACAAAAAATCAGGTGGGATTTGACACTACCATTAACACAATGGAGGTTGAAAGAATGAATCAAAAACTATTTTCAAAGGATTTTACTTTAGTTGTCATTGGTCAGATTATCTCTTTGTTTGGCAATGCAACAATCAGGTTTGCATTACCGCTATATTTATTAAATTTGACAGGATCATCTGCACTTTACGGAACTGTTACAGCGTGTGCTTTTATTCCTGCTATTTTGCTGTCGCCCATTGGCGGTATTGTTGCAGACAGGGTAAATAAAAGAAATATTATGGTAATATTGGATTTTTTTACTGCGTCAGTGATCTTAGCCTTTTCCCTGTTGATGAATGAAGTAAATCTTATTCTTCTTGTGACAGTTACCTTGATGCTGCTATATGGGATTGCAGGAGCATATCAGCCATCTGTACAGGCAAGTATTCCTGCACTGATTCATCAGGATAATTTTATGGCGGCAAATTCTATTATCAATACAATTAGTTCATTTGCGTCCTTGATAGGTCCTGTGCTTGGAGGCGTCTTATACAGTGCATATGGATTAAAGTCTATCTTGCTGGTTTGTATGGTATGCTTTATCATATCAGCGGTTATGGAAATTTTCATTCAAATACCCTTCCAGAAACAAGAGTTAAGTGGTGGGATGTGGAAGACAGCCAGGACTGATTTTGCAGAAAGTATCCGCTTTATCCGAAAGGAGAAGCCTGTGATTGGAAAGGCCGTTCTTGTAGTCTGTGGAATTAATCTGTTCCTTTCTGCAATGATTATTGTTGCACTTCCATATTTGATAACAGAGGTATTGAATTTAGAACCATCACATGCAAACAGATTGTATGGCTTTGCAGAGGGAGCATTGGCGGCAGGTGGATTGGCAGGAGGTATCGGGGCAGGTATTTTTGCAAACAAGCTGGTGATTCATAAATCGGGTAATCTTGTAATTGCTTGTGCAGTATGTGTGTTTCCGATTAGCGCTTCATTGATACTGTTTTCGTCTGCAATCATAAATTATATCGTTATAACGGTATGCTGCTTTGCCATTATGGTCTTTTCAACACTTTTTGCCGTACAGATGATGTCCTTTATCCAAACGGAAACTCCGCAAAATTTAATTGGAAAGGTGATTGCAGTTGTTCTTACCTTTTCTATGTGCGCACAGCCACTGGGCAACGCATTCTATGGCATCCTGTTTGAAATTTGCAAAGGGTGTGAATATGCTGTTGTTTTATTTTCAGGTGTTGTATCTATTCTAATTGCCATTAATGCAAAAAATATTTTTCAAAGGTTTTCGTAAGGAAATTTAGAAAACGGCAAGCCATCTTACGGTATGCCGTTTTCTTCCATATCAAGTTTCTTTTCTTTTCGTAATTTTCTAAATTCTTCTTGGTAATCTTCGCTGATGTTCCCATATACCATATGGCTTAGGGTTTGTGAAACTGAAAAATTTGGTAGCAATTCGTTCTGGTAAGGGGCATTACCTTGCAGCCATGTTGCAGTTGACAGCACGATAATATATACCATAGCAGCGATATCGCAATTCCTGACTGTTTTTTTTAATACTCCGTCTTCTCTTAATGTTGTGAATATTTGCATATAGTAATCATATAAATTTTTTTGAAATTCTTTATTCCGATTTGCCAAAGTCTCTGAACCCATAGTCAACTCATAAATATTTTTATAGTAAAATGGATGTTCTTTTTCATTTTCTTCTGCTGTTAAAAAAGAATTTAATAAATGTGATAATAATTCTGCCCGATGTTTATCATATGGAACATCTAAGATAAATTTTGTTTGCAGCGTATCAAGAAGATTTAAAACCAAATCTTCTTTTTTCGGAAAATGATAAGTCAAATTACCAATCGTTGTTCCTGCTTCTTTCGCAATTTCTCTTAAAGACACATTTGCGTACCCTTTATCATTGAATAAACGAACAGCAGTCATAAGAATTTGTTCTTTTCTTTGCATCTAGTAAAAACTCCTTATTTGCTTTCATTCATAGATATTACTCCGGCGGTTAAATATCACAACATTTTGCTTGCCCAAATCTCCATCTGCCGCGTTGTCATCAATCGCTGTAGCTTGCTACAGCTCAATCTTCCGCCTTGCATATGAAGATTTGTTCTGTGCAATCTACTGCGATATTTAACCGCCGGAGTAATATTTATCTAATTATAGCACAAAACAGTAAAAAACTCACCAAAACAAGGCTATTTGTGAAATCTACTAAAAATAGAAAAATTTTTTGTATATTTTCACGATTGACTTTCAATACAGTACAATGTACTATTATATAAAATAAAAACAGCATATTGTACTACCAAGGAGGATTATTATGGAAAAAAGGACAATTTTCATAACGTTTTGTGCCTGAGCAAAGCGAAAGGAATGGATATAATTATGAAAAAATGTCTGCTGCCTCTAAACTGATGATGAAAATGTTTTTAAAAGCCCTCAAAGCCAAAAAAGATAAAACAGAAGAGGAGAAGGTGATGGTAAAAATGATCTCTTCTTCTTATGACATTTCAGACAAAAAGTATATTGAACCGATTTTGCAATGCTTGAAAAAATAGTATGGCGTGGGTATCAGACGCTTTTGTTCAAAATAATGGATGCTTTTATGTTTCTGCTTTATCCGTAGCTGCATTGGTACAAAATCCAGAGGAAATTGCTTCTGTGGGGCAGACAGATTTACATTTTCCACAGTGAATACACTCTGGGCTGCTTAAGTTCTTTGTGATTTCTACGGCCATGGGACAGGAGCGTTCACATTTCTTACAGTTGATGCACTTATGTTTATCCAGGTGCATTTGAAAAAAACTAAATCTGTGAAACAGAGAGTAGAATGCACCTAATGGACACAGATATCGGCAAAATGGACGTGAGAGGAACATAGATGTTATCACAACGATTGCCAAAACAAGGATTTTCCAGCCTGCCAGTATTCCTGCCAATTTTCGTAGAGCTGGGTCTGCAATCATCAGAGGAATGCCTCCGCCAAGGGTTCCGGCAGGGCAGATGTATTTGCAAAAATAGGGATCTGTCACGCCGGTTTCTGTAATGGCAAAAGCAGGGAGCAGAATTACCATGACCAGCAGAATTCCGTATTTCAGATACCGGGCTGGCCGGTCAATTTTCTTTGGTACGGTAAGTTTGGGAACAGGAATTTTGTAGAGTAGATCCTGGATCAGTCCAAACGGACATAACAGACCGCACACTACCCGGCCAAGGGTAACGCCAAACAACATGAGAAGACCCAGTACGTAAAACGGAAAATGATGCTTGATGCCGCCTAGGGATGCCTGGAGAGAGCCAATTGGACAGGCGCCCAACGCTCCTGGACAGGAATAACAGTTGAGAACAGGGACACAGACTGCTTTTGTATTGCCTGTGAAAATCTTTCCTTTTTGAAATCCAATTATGTAGCCATTGAGCAGAACAGCAGAAGTCACCTGTATCATCCGTTGAAAAGACAGGGGTTTTTTGTGAAGCTTTTTGGTTACCCGATTCCGATGCATTCTAAACATATTTTCACCGCCTTTTGCATCACTTCTAAATGTTCCTGTTTCAGTAATCCTATTGTGATAAATGCCACAGCTACCGTCAATAGGCTGATTCTTGCAATTGTAATAGATTTATTCTTCAAGGCTGATTTCCGCCTTTCCACTGTTTTTCAAAGCAGTATTGACTGCTGCAAGGAATGTTCCAGACAAATCTTTTTGTCCCCCGATGATGGCATTTCCCACAAGGTTGCCCTGGCTATCCACCAGAACAGTAGTAGGTGTGTATTGAATATTATAGATGACATTTTCGAAATCTCCGCTGCCAGAGAGCAACGTAATCCCTTCATAGCCTGCTTCTTCTAATAGGCTTTGTGCAATTTCCTCATTCCCTGTTCCATCCAGACAGACGGTTATCACTTGTACCGTATCTGGCAGGGATTTGGCAAAGTCGGCAAGAACAGGCATTTCTACAATGCAGGGGCCGCAGGTTAAGGACCAAAAGTTGATAATTGTGATATCCTTTGCAGCAAGATCCTCCTCTGTGAAAGCGCTGCCATCCAAAGTAGTAGCAGAGAAAGATTGCAGACTGCCTAGTTCACTGGCTGTTCCTGTGGTGGATGCTTCATCCGTTTCCTTTTCGTCAGTGGGAGCGGATGGCTCATTTGCATGATTGTTCTTGGAGCAGCCGGAAGCCAGCAGACTGAACATTAGTACCATACTAAAAAGTGATATAAAAGATTTCCAATTTTTCATTATGCTTTACCTCTTTCTTATTTTAGTAGTTTTTTATTTGCTAAATATATTGTAACCGAATGCAGAGGAAATTCCTATATGAAAATCATACAGAAATTGCAAATTTTTTGTATGAGGTTAGGGTGTCAAAAACACCTTTGGCGCTCCGCTCACACCCTTTTGACATCCTAATCTGTATGGAAAGATAAATTGTTCGTTGTAGGAACAGGAAAAGGAAGGGGTTGGTTATTTTGTAATAGCCCCTTCCTTTTAGAATGTTTCAGCTTAGACGCCTCAGGTAGCATTTTTCCAGACCGTTGATCAAGCTGTATAAGCCCCAGGCCAGAATACATAAAATTACAATGGACATAATTACCCAGTCCAGTTTAAAAACCTGGCTTCCATAAATAATCAGATAACCCAGACCCTGACGGGAAGCAATGAATTCACCAATGATTACTCCTACCAGGCAGAGGCCAATGTTTACTTTCATCAGGGAAAACAGCGAGGGAATATTAGAAGGGAGCACTACCTTGGTGAGTACATGGTATTTTTTTCCTCCTATGGTGTAAATCAATTTTATTTTTTCTGGATCTACAGATTGGAAGCTGGTATACAGACTTAAAATTGAGCCAAAAATGGCTACAGAGATACCAGTGATAATAATGGTTTTATAAGTTGCGCCCAGCCACACGATTAGTAAGGGCGCTAACGCAGATTTTGGCAGGCTGTTTAAAATTACAAGATAAGGCTCCAAAGTTTCGGAAAGACGCTTGTTCAGCCACAATAAAATTGTAATAATAAGTGCAAAAAATGTCACAAGCAAAAAGCTGGCTATGGTTTCGAATAAGGTAATTCCAATATGGATGAATAAGGTATGATCCTGAATCATTCCATAAGCACACAAAAATACTTTGGAAGGGCTGCTGAAAATAAAAGAATCAATAAATCCAAATTGGGCAGCGCTTTCCCATATAACCAAAAATAAAATAAAAATACACAGCCGGCTGACTGTGACAGTACGTTTATGCTTTTTTTGTGTAAGCAGAAAATTCTGCTGTGCAAGGGATATTTCACTCATCTTCATTCAACTCCTTCCATATTTGGTTAAAATAATTTTTGAATTCTGGGGAATTTCTTCGCTTTAGTGCGCTGATGTCATCTGGAAAGTCGATATCTATCACAGCCTTGATTGTGGCGGGACGTTTGCTTAGCACCAGCACCTGAGTGCCAAGGCTGACTGCTTCTGACAAGTCATGGGTTACGAGAATCGCTGTTTTTTGTTCTTTTTTGATAATTTCCCCAATGTCATCTCCCACAGTAAGTCTGGTTTGATAATCCAAAGCGGAAAAAGGCTCATCAAGAAGCAGGAGTTCTGGCTTCAGTGCAAGAGTGCGAATCAATGCCGCTCGTTGGCGCATGCCACCAGAGAGCTGGGACGGTTTTGCGTCTTTGAATTTGTAAAGACCGTAAGTTTTTAACATATCGTGAACCATTTCTTTTGTTTCAGGAGTCAGTTTTTTTTGAATTTCCAGTCCCAGCATAACATTTTTTTCAATGGTGCGCCATTCAAATAGATGATCGTGTTGTAACATATAGCCAATGGTATGACAGGATTTTTGATTCAGGTGTTGGCGATGGGAGAGAATGTTATCTTGGGGCGTTTGTAGAGAATCAGGCTTTGGATCTGCTGCTTTGGTACAATCCCCTGGCTTGTATAAAAAAATGGAACCGTGTTCTGGCTTTAAAAGACCGGAAAGAAGGGAGAGGAGGGTAGATTTGCCACACCCACTGGGGCCCACAATTGCCAGAAAATCACCTTTATGAACCGTAAAATTTATATTGGATAAAGCAGGCGTTTCGCCCTGCATGGTATGATAGGAATATCCTACATGGCTGGCTTCCAGTAATTTTTCCATAAAAATCTCCTTATAGTTGCTTGTTATATACTATGAAAAAGAATTCTTTCCGTGTGAAAAGGAAAAGAATAGTTTCAAATAAAAGGAAACAGGAAATGATAAAATCTAAAGAAATTATAAAATCTAAAAATACTCTTGACAATAAAAATTGTTAGTGCTATTTTATGTACATAGATGTTAGCACTCCAAAACGTCGAGTGCTAACAAGAGAAAAAGATATTCATGCTACATAATGAAACATGTAAGCTTGGAGTATCAAGAAGAAATACGATAACAGGAGGATTGACATGCAGGAACTGGATGAAAGAAAAAGAAAAATTTTACATGCAATCATCCAGAATTATCTGGATACTGGAGAACCGGTTGGTTCCAGAACCATTTCCAAATATTCAGATCTGAATTTAAGTTCTGCAACCATCCGTAATGAGATGTCGGATTTGGAAGAACTCGGTTATATTTTACAACCTCACACTTCTGCTGGGAGAATACCATCGGATCAGGGATATCGGTTTTATGTGGATAATCTGATGAAGGAAAAGAATCAGGAAGTCACTGAGATGAAGGAATTCATGATTGAGCATACAGAACGTATGGAGCAGGTGCTGCAGCAGATGGCAAAGATGCTGGCAGAAAATACCAATTATACCGCCATGATAACTTCACCTTCTTACTATAAGAATAAAGTAAAATTCCTGCAATTATCCCAGGTTGATGAAGAGCAGCTTTTGGCAGTTATTGTGATGGAGGGCAACTTGGTAAAGAATAAGATGATTTCCACCGGGGAAGCCTTAGATAATGAAACATTATTAAAGTTAAACATTCTCTTGAACACTAGTTTAAACGGGTTGTCAGCAGAGGAAATTAATCTTGGCACGATTGCAAAGCTGAAAGAACAGGCAGGCATTCACAGTAACATTATAAGCGATGTATTAGATGCATTAGCAGGAGTTATTCAGGAAGAGGAAGAGCTTGAAGTTTATACCAGTGGGACAACAAATATTTTAAAATATCCAGAATTAAGTGATTCACAGAAAGCACGGGAGCTACTAGATGCTTTTGAAGAGAAGCAGCAGTTAATCAGCTTGGTAAATGAAACGCTTACTTCTGAAGAAGAGACGGGAATCCAGGTATATATTGGTTCCGAATCGCCCATTCAGAAGATGAAAGATTGCAGCGTGGTAACTGCAACTTATCGGATTGGAGATGGAATGACAGGAACCATTGGAATTATCGGACCTAAGCGTATGGATTACGAAAATGTCATGGATAATCTGAAAACATTAAAGGTACAGCTTGATACGGTATTTCGTAAACCTAAGAAAATTGGAAAATAGAAAGGTGAACAGATATGGCAGAGCAGAAAGATATGGAAGCAATGGAAAGCCAAGAAACAGAGAATATGACAACGGAACATGTGGAAGCAGAAGAAGCAAAAGATTCTGCCAAACATCCGAAGGAACCAGAGAGTACAGATCAGCCAGAGGAAGAGGAAAGAGATTCCAAAGAAGAGAAAGCAGACGAAGAATCTTCCGAAGAAGGCCAGGGAGAAGAGAAAAAAGGATTTTTTAAGAAGAAAGAAAAGAAAAATAAACAGGAAGAGAAAATTGCCGAGCTGACCGACCGGGTACAGCGCCAAATGGCAGAATTTGATAATTTCCGCAAACGGACCGAGAAGGAAAAGACCCAGATGTTTGAAGTGGGAGCCAAAAGTATCATTGAAAAAATCCTTCCGGTGGTGGACAATTTTGAACGTGGATTATCTGCTGTTCCAAAAGAAGCAAAGGAAGATCCCTTTGTACAGGGAATGGATAAAATATATAAGCAGTTAATGACAGAATTAGAAAACCTGGAAGTGAAGCCGATTGAAGCAGTAGGTACAGAATTTAACCCAGAATTCCATAATGCAGTGATGCAGGTGGAAAGTGAGGAATATGAATCTGGGATTGTGGCTCAGGAGCTGCAAAAAGGGTACATGTATCGGGAGAGCGTGGTAAGACACAGCATGGTTGCAGTGGTGCAGTAGTGAACACTGTCTAGACCATGTAGAGTTTTGATGATAAATCAGCAGACAATGTAATTAGTTTTATATTTATGAGGAGGTCTCTATTATGAGCAAAATTATTGGTATCGACTTAGGAACAACAAATAGCTGTGTGGCAGTTATGGAAGGTGGTAAACCGGTAGTTATCGCTAATACAGAAGGAGCAAGGACAACACCGTCCGTTGTGGCGTTTACCAAGACAGGTGAAAGGTTAGTAGGAGAGCCGGCAAAACGTCAGGCAGTCACCAACGCAGAGAAGACCATTTCTTCGATTAAGAGGGAAATGGGTACAGATCATAAACGTACCATTGATGAGAAGAATTATTCTCCCCAGGAAATTTCTGCTATGATTCTTCAGAAATTAAAAGCAGATGCAGAAAACTATCTGGGTGAAAAGGTAACAGATGCAGTAATCACTGTTCCGGCATATTTTAACGATGCGCAGCGTCAGGCAACCAAAGATGCAGGAAAAATTGCAGGTATGGATGTAAAACGTATTATCAACGAGCCTACAGCAGCAGCCCTTGCCTATGGTCTTGACAATGAAAAAGAACAGAAAATTATGGTTTACGACTTAGGCGGCGGTACCTTTGACGTTTCTATCATTGAAATCGGAGAAGGTGTCATTGAAGTATTGTCCACTTCCGGCGACAACCGGTTGGGCGGTGATGATTTTGACCAGAAAATTACAGATTATATGCTGGCAGAATTTAAGAAAACAGAGGGCATAGACCTTTCCGGGGATAAGATGGCATTACAGAGATTAAAAGAAGCAGCAGAAAAGGCGAAAAAGGAACTTTCTTCTGCAACCACAACAAATATTAATCTCCCGTTTATTACTGCAACTGCAGAAGGTCCGAAACATTTTGATATGAATCTCACCAGAGCGAAGTTTGATGAACTGACCCATGATTTGGTAGAGAGAACAGCTATTCCGGTACAGAATGCATTGAAAGATGCAGGGCTTACAGCTTCTGAATTGGGCCAAGTGCTTCTGGTTGGTGGTTCCACACGCGTTCCGGCTGTACAGGATAAGGTAAAACAACTGACTGGAAAAGAGCCAAGCAAGTCTTTGAACCCAGATGAATGTGTGGCATTAGGCGCTTCCATTCAGGGTGGTAAATTAGCTGGAGATGCAGGTGCAGGTGAAATCCTTCTGTTGGATGTAACTCCATTGTCCCTGTCCATTGAAACAATGGGCGGCGTTGCCACCAGATTGATTGAACGGAATACAACCATTCCTACCAAGAAGAGCCAGATTTTCTCTACTGCTGCAGATAACCAGACCGCAGTAGACATTAACGTAGTACAGGGCGAGAGACAGTTTGTAAGGGATAACAAATCTTTAGGTCAGTTCCGTTTGGATGGAATTCCACCAGCAAGACGTGGTGTACCTCAGATTGAAGTTACCTTTGACATTGACGCCAATGGTATTGTAAACGTATCTGCAAAAGATTTGGGAACTGGAAAAGAACAGCATATTACCATTACCGCAGGCTCCAATATGTCCGATGCAGATATTGAGAAAGCAGTAAAGGAAGCAGCAGAATTTGAAGCACAGGATAAGAAGAGAAAAGAAGCCATTGACACCAGAAATGATGCAGATTCTTTCGTATTCCAGACAGAAAATGCATTGAAAGAGGTTGGCGACAATCTGGATGCGGCTGATAAGGCAGCAGTGGAAGCAGACCTGAATGCACTGAAAGCTCTGGTAGAAGCACATCAGAATGCAGAGGAAATGACGGATGATCAGGTTGGTGAGATGAAAGCAGCCAAGGAAAAACTGATGGAAAGTGCACAGAAGGTATTTGCAAAGATGTATGAGAATGCACAGGCAGCTCAGGGTGCAGGTGCAGGTCCAGCTCCTGATATGGGAAATGCATCTTACAGCAGTGCAGATGACGATGTTGTAGACGCAGATTATAAGGAAGTATAATCATGGCAGAACAAAAAAGAGATTATTATGAAGTCCTTGGAGTGGACAAAAATGCGGACGATGCTTCGATTAAGAAGGCATACCGCCAGCTTGCCAAGAAATATCACCCGGATATGAATCCGGGTGATGTTGAGGCGGAAAAAAAATTTAAAGAAGCTTCCGAGGCTTATGCTGTTTTAAGTGACCCAGATAAAAAGCGTCAGTATGACCAGTTTGGTCATGCAGCTTTTGACGGAGGTATGGGCGGCGGAGGCGGTTTTGATTTCTCAGGTATGGATATGGGCGATATTTTCGGCGATATTTTCGGTGATTTATTTGGCGGCGGATCTAGACGTCGGTCTGCCAACAACGGTCCTATGAAGGGGGCAAACCTACGTGCAGCAGTTCGCATTACCTTTGAAGAAGCAGCATTTGGCTGCGAGAAAGAAATCGAAATCACTCTAAAAGATGAGTGTACTACCTGCCATACTACAGGGGCCAAGCCAGGAACATCACCAGAAACCTGTACCAAGTGCGGCGGAAAAGGAAAAGTGGTTTATACGCAGCAGTCGTTCCTTGGAATGGTGCAGAATGTACAGACCTGTCCAGATTGTCATGGAACTGGTAAGATCATTAAGGAGAAATGTCCGGACTGTCGGGGAACCGGATATATTGCAAAGCGTAAGAAAATTAAAGTTTCCATTCCGGCAGGAATTGACAATGGACAGAGCGTCCGCATTCGGGACAAAGGGGAACCAGGCGCTAATGGAGGGCCAAGAGGCGATTTGCTGGTGGAGGTAAATGTAAGCAGGCATCCGATTTTCCAGCGGCAGGATATGAACATATATTCCACTGCGCCGATTTCCTTTGCTCAAGCGGCATTGGGCGGTGAAGTGCGTATCAGTACCATTGATGGGGATATTCTTTATGATGTAAAGCCAGGAACCCAAACAGATACCAGAATCCGCCTAAAAGGCAAGGGTATTCCCTCTCTGCGGAATTCTTCCGTTCGAGGTGATCATTATGTGACTCTTGTGGTTCAGGTACCTACTGGTTTGAATGAAGAGGCGAAAGAGGCTTTGCGAAGATTTGACGAAGCCAGTGGACAGTCTTTGAAGAAACACAATGGGGCTGCCCATACAGAAAAACACGGAAAGAAAAAGGGATTTATGGGAAAGATTAAGGAGTCTTTGGAAGATATGTAAGGATCCATTTCAAGAAAAGCTCCTGATTTTTCCAAATATTAAGACAATACTACCGAACTCAGGTGAACGATTTTGTGTATAATTCACAAAAATTCCCTGAGTTCTATTTTTTGTATTGACAAAAATGCTGAATTAAATATAATTAGTTTAACAGATAAACTGTTTAATGATTAAACTAAAAAGAAGGAGAAGGTGGAGACTATGAAGTATGATTTTAACCGGATTGTAGACCGAAAACAAACCAACGATATGAAGTGGCATGCTAAGGCAGTAGGTTCTTATCTGCACCGGGAGATTCCAGACGACATGATACCCATGTGGCTTGCAGATACGGAATTTCCCTGTGCGCCAGTCATTGTGGAAGCAATGAAAAAGCGGGTGGAGAAAGAGATATTTGGGTATTGTACACCAATGGAAAGTTTTTACCAGGCGGTCTGCTATTGGCAGAAGCTGCGTTTTGATTGGGAAGTAAAGCCAGAGTGGATTACATATACTCCTACCGTAGTAGCAGCAATTAACATTGCAATCCGTGCTTTTACCAAAGAGGGGGATGGGGTGATTATTCAGCAGCCAGTGTATGATCCTTTTGCGACCATTGTGAAAAATGATAAGCGTAAGGTTGTAAATAATGGACTGGTGATAAGGGATGGACATTTTGAAATGAATCTGGAGGAATTGGAAGAGCTGGCCGCCAAGTCGGAAAATACCATGATGATTTTGTGTAGTCCACACAATCCTACTGGCCGGGTATGGAAGAAGGAAGAACTGATTCAGGTTGCGGAGATCTGTCTGAGACACCATGTAATGTTAGTATCCGATGAGATTCACGGAGATATTGTTTACCAAGGGCATAAGCATTATCCATTGTTGAGCCTAGACCAACGGTACGCAGAGCATTTTATCCATCTGACTGCACCAGGAAAAACCTTTAATATAGCAGGATTGAAATCCAGTGTATCGGTGATTCCCAACCAGAAAATACGGGAAACCTTTATGAAGACACAGATAGCCATGTCCTTGGATGTGAAAAATACCTTCGGTATTGAGAGTGTAATTGCAGCCTATACCCCAGAGGGGGCAGAATGGGCTGATCAGGAAGTGGCTTATATGCAGGCAAATGTAGATTATGTAGAGGAATATCTGAAAGAAGAGATGCCTGGGGTGACAATGATACGGCCAGAAGGTACGTTTTTATGCTGGCTTGACCTTTCCGGCCTGCATCTGGGAGATCCGGAGCTGTTTCAGAGAATTGTAATGGATGCTGCAGTTATTTGTGTTCCAGGGCCATGGTTTGGGCCAGGCGGCGAAGAGCATTTCCGATTGAACATAGGATGCCCCAGAAGTATTTTAACAGAAGCATTAGAGCGTATAAAAAGGGAATTGTATCGGTAAATGTTTCGAATAGAATTTTATCCGAATTTTTATAACATATGTGTTTTACAATTACCCAATTGGGATTGCGTAAAAAGGAGAAAAGGTATGGAAGATCAAAAGAGTAAATTGTTAAGCAGAGGAGATTTATTTTCCATGGCGGTAGGACAGATTATCGGTGTGGGAATTATGACCATGACAGGTATTGCAATTGGATTTACTGGAAGAAGTGTAAATATTGCCTATATAATTGCTGGAATCATTACGATTATCGGGGCAATTCCCCAGATTTACATTGGGGGAACCGCCAACTTTGCAGGTGGACAGTATTCTCAGATTGCAGTGTTAAGTGGAAAGAAAATGGCAGGAATTTATTTGTATATACAGTTATTCAGCGCATTGGCCATTAGTATGTACACCTTGTCTTTTGCAGATTATTTTTTGTCTCTGGCGCCAGGGGTTCCTGCAAAACTGATTTGTACTATTGTGCTGACAGCTTTGTTTGGCATGCATCTGCTGGGAGTAAAACAGGCGGCGAGGCTCCAGAATATTTTGTGTGCGGTACTTGCCGTTGCCATCGCTTCTTATATTGTATTAGGGGTTGGTCATATCCAACCGGATTATTTTACCAATGGCTTTATGGCAGGCGGTCCAGGAGGCTTTGTATTGGCGTCTATTTATCTGACTTTTGCAGCAGGAGGCGCTCAGTATGTGGTGAATTATAGCTCTGCATCTAAGAATCCTACCAAGGATATTCCCTTTGTCATTATTGCTTCCACTGGGATTGTAGTATTGATTTATGCAGTGATGGCAACGGTTGCATCAGGTGTGCTTCCTGTGGAGCAGGTGGCAAATCAGCCTTTGAGTGTATCAGCGGCAGCCTTTATGCCAAAGGCAATCTATACGTTTTTTGTAGTGGGCGGCGCCATGTTTGCCTTGCTGACCACATTGAATTTTAATATTGGTATGATTGTGTATCCGGTATTACGGGCTTGTGAAGATGGATGGCTCCCCAAGAAGCTGGCCGTAAAAAATGAAAAATATGGTTCTGCTCATTATATTTTACTGGTGTTCTATCTGATTGGCACAGTACCGATTTTAATTGGTCTGGATCTGAATACTGTGGCAAACAGCACTGTTATTTTATTTACAATTATCCGTGGCGTAATTGCATTTTCTGCTATGCAGCTTCCCAAAAAGCTACCAGAGCTTTGGAATAAATCCTCTTTTTATGTAAGCAATGGCAAGTTAAAAGGGGTATGTATTTTTTCCATGGGCTTGGCAGCCTTGTCTGTGGTGGTATTACTGATTTCCACATCCATGGTGCAGATTATCGGGAATATTGCAATTCTTGTATTTTCCATTGTGGTAGCATTGTTGCTCAATAAACGGGTGACCGTAAATCCCAGTGTCACAGATAAATAAATTTCTATCTAAAGTGGGCTTCTTTCTTTATAAAATATGGTTTTCATTGAGAATAAATAATGATAGAATATTTGTAAGCTAGATAAAATTATTTCAGAAAAGAGGGAAGCTCATGACAGATATGAAAGAAGCGGTTCGATTAATTGATAATTTGTATTCTGTAGAAAGAATCGTTGCTGCAATGGAAAAGGAGCCTAAATATTATGGGACAGAAGAGCTGCTTTATTCTAATGAAGTACATACATTGAAAATGGTTGCTCAATATGAGGGGATGACTCAAAAAGAACTGACAGATAAAATGTTCCGTACAAAAGGAGCTACTTCTGTAATGATTAAGAAATTAGAAAAGAAGGGCTTGATTATCCGAAAAGAAGATGAAAAGGATGCAAGGGTTCTGCGATTGTATTTGACGGAAAAAGGAGTACGGGTGCACAGATGTCATTTGAAATATGATGAAGAGATTATGAAAGCATGGATGGGGGAATTGAATTTCTCCATGGAGGAGATTGCAGATACCAATCACCTTCTGGAGAAATTTATTTGTTATGTAGAAAAACGCATGAGATGTGTGGGACAATAATTTATACATAATCATAGGGACCGCTGTACTTGTAATCCCCACAGTCTTGACGGCGTTTTTGAGTGTTTCCTTTCAAATCGGTAGAACCTGTTTGGGATTGATAGATAAAATCATCAAGTTCTCCATGGTCAAAAAACAAGATTTCTTCTATTTTCTCCTGATCCCGTACTGGAAGGAAAGTGGTAAGCTTCGTCCGTCGGTGTCCGCACTTGGGACATCGGTAGACGTGAAGGCCGCAGGCATACATTCCGGCAGGAATCTGTGCCTTTTTCTCTACGGGAACCAAGTGTTTTCGGTAATAATCAGCGCTCTCATGAGAAACGTAGTGGTCGACCGTTACATCTGGCATGGCGTATAATTGCTTGTGCATAACATCCATCTCACTTTGACAGAGATTACACCAGTCATCGTGGAAGGCTCCACGCATTTTCCGAAAAATTCCCATATCAGAGAGACCTCTCTTTCGCATCGGTCAGTACCCCTGCCATCATATCGGCTTTGGAAATGCCTGTTAGGATATATTCGCTGTCCATCCGCCAACGTTTGTTGGAAGTAAAGGTATTGACCCGAATTCGGATGCCGTCTATGGTAAATAGGAAGCTGACCCGGCTGCTGCCAGCTAGTGGGCCTATGCCTGTCTTTCCATCATCGGTCCAGATTTTAGTGATCCGGCTGGCTGGAAGGATGTAACTCTGGAAAGGATTCCAGAAAAAAATGAGAGCGAGTTTTCCATGTTCAATATCCACAATTACGGTACAACCATCGCTGTCAAAGGTATGGTTTGGATAAAAACCACTGTGCTCCAATTCCTTCATCAGTTTTTTACGTTTTCCTTTAAAAATCAGCTTGCCGCCTAAAACCCACCATAGAATTGATAAAGTAGGTGGTATCAGAAACAAAATCACTGCTCCTGCGCCGCCGTCGTGGAAAAATACATAACCCAGCCAAAAACAGAGAGCGGTTATTGCAGCAGGTACAAATAGGTAGGATAATAAATATGGTACATTCTTTTTTTTCACAGGTTCGTAATTCATGACATAGTTCTCCTTTTTGTTTTCTGAAATTCGAATAATTAATGAGTTTCGCCATTATCAATTACTGAAATTTATTCCCATTCCGAGGGTTGCTTTTTTTTGCTAGCAAAGAATGGGGGAAATATTCCAAGCTTCGCACCAATGGCATGGAACAAAGGAAAGAAGAGGATAATGGTGAGCGCTCGTATCACCAAAGAGATTGGTCCGGTATAATCATCCAGGCTGACTTTTCCTCCATTGCCCATCATATCAATGTAAAAATCGGTGCGGCTTAAGGGTTCGCTGTGGGTAATCTGGCGAATGAAATTTTCATTGGAAGTCAGGTCTTCCCATACAATCTGGCCTACGGGCAGGGTGGCTTCCCCAGTGTAGTATTCTCCTTCTATCTGAACGTTTTCCAGGTTGATAGCGGCTGCTACCCGTTCACCAGAAGGGAGGGTAAGGGCATACAGATATTGATTGCCAAAATATCCTGCGCCTCGGTTGCGGTATTCAATGCCAGGGGAAACCACTGTAAAGGTATCGTGGGTTTCCAGGTCCTCTATGGTCTTTGCACGAAACAGATCATCCTCTGCCATACCGCCGATTTCTCCTTTTTCTACTGTGTGTTCCTTTACATAATCTTGATACTTTTTCGATAGTATGCCTTCTGCAAGATTGGCAGGAAAAATGCTGACAAACAGGGAAAACAAAAGGCACAGCCAAATATCGAAGCGCAAATGATGATAGCGCATGTAAAATCACCTCCACCGCTATGATAACATATTGTATTGTTTTGGTCTACTATCTCAATGGGGAAAAAACTTACGCTGAAATATGGTAACAGTTCAGCCCTTTTGGTTTTCTACATTGCTTTATTCAAAGGATTCTTCGA
>ERZ778511.945-NODE-945-length-23474-cov-13.928690_pt1 | contig 23474 bp, 23 predicted proteins | sample MGYA00510347_ERZ778511 | MGnify/ENA primary metagenome ERZ778511 (study PRJEB29527, sample SAMN07138967) | mouse gut metagenome | material: feces | host: mouse | place: China:Nanjing | collected 2016-01-25 ...
CGTTAATCTTTTCTAAATCTCAACGAGAATTTTGGAATACAACATAGAAGGGGGCGGATTGCGCAGAATGGGACGAGCATTACCGCGGGTATGTCTGCCTGTGGAATGAAGCTGATTATAATAGGACCGACCTGTGGCTATCTATTGGCATATACGATGACCGGGTACTTTTCTATATCGTCACCGCCACACAGGACTCTGCATATCATGCAAAAGTGTCTGAATTGTTGGACGTTGATAATGGAGAAATGTATCGTGGCGACTACTGGTGGTACGAACCAACGGACAAATCGTTGTTCCAACTCGACTTCCAGACGTTCCCCGACATGAATGAAGTGAAGCGCCGCGCTGAGCTGCTTATTGCAAAAATTGCGGGGCTGCCTGATGAAATTCAGAAACTGGAGGAATAAAAAATTATAGTTTTTGCTCTGCTGACCACTTATGGCAGTATCTTGTTGTAATTTTGTGCTGTAAAACATAGCGAGCACCTGCGATAACCTATTGCGGTTCAAAATTTAATTTGTAAATTTGCGGTATTAACCAAAACCGCGAAAATACGAAACAGACAGTTTAGAACCACAAAAAATATTGCACATCTTGCAATGACCGCCATCCGATTCGGTAAAATCTGGTAAATTCTACGAGGAATCATAAGATGGAAGTCAACGGCAAGCCGTGTATCCTCACCCGAGGACGCAGGCTGCTTTTGCTTCAATCTTGATTCCGGGCTTACCAGAGCCTTACCGAAAGATAGAACCATAAGAGTGTTGCGCCCTCTTTTTATTAGCATACAATTGAAACTATTAACAACATATAATTTTATTAGACATGAACAAAACGAAGTACTCACATGCCGAAAATGACAAAATTCTTGATATTTGGGAAGAATTCTCTATTAAAAATGGGGATGGAAAAATAGAACGTGATGGTGTCGCCTATAAAGGTTGCATACATACTTTTCCCGGTGCTGATGAGAAAGTTTATCACGAACGCGAAGTTGGGAATGAAGAGAGTGCTTGGAACAACTCAGACAAACGCATTCTTTTCGTAGCTAAGGAACTCAATGATCCTAACAATCCCTATGATTCTCGTGTCGTTATAACATACGACTCTAAGAATGGTATTGCACCTACCGATAAGTTTCTCAAGAGCATGCTCTATATCACGAAAGGTCTCATGGAATCTACTGCTGATAAAGTTGCCGAATTCAATCGTGATGAGTCCATGGACAATATTATGAGCACCTGGGATAAATCTGCAGTTGCTAAAATCAATGTCAAGAAGCAGCTGGGAGGGTCCGTATCTGATATGGCTGAAATAGACTCCTACATGCAAACTTATCGTGATTTACTCAAAAGACAACTTCTGCTTCTAAATGCAAATATAATCGTTTGCTGTGATAATAAGACAACTATCCTCTCTACCATTAAACAACTGGTTTATCCTGAAGCTCTCCAGTTGAACGATGAAGTTTGGTATGACGAATGCTCTAAAACACTATTGATTGAAAGCTATCACCTCTCAGCTTGGACCAAATCTTACGAAGACAAATACAATCGAGTGATAAGTAACTATGCAGATGCTCTTGCAAAGATTAACGCATAAACACATTTTTCAAAGAGTCGTGCCGCAAAATGAGACACACGTGTCGTAATTTTGCGATACAATCACATCAGCCTGGTGGCGGAATTGGTCAGACGCGCTTTGTGTGCCGCGGAAGCGGTATTGCCGGTTGGCTTCGCCCATTCTCCTCGTGCCTCGGCATAGTTCAAGCAAGCTTGACTCTGCTCTCGGCACTGCGTCGAGTCGAGTCCGGCCCGGGCTGCTAAAAAGAGAAAACTGATGAATCGACCTGTAATATTTCTCGACTTTGACGGTGTGCTCAACACTGAGCAATGTCAGGCGCGGCTTGCCGTTGAAGGAATGCCGAACAAGGATGCATGGGGGCCGCTCTTCGACCAACGCGCTGTTGAGAATCTGCGTCGGATTATTGACGCTACCGATGCTGCAATTGTCATTTCTTCATCGTGGCGTTACGCTCATAGTCTCGGCAGTCTGCGCATTATGTGGGAGGTGCGGGAGCTTCCCGGCGAGATTATTGATACAATCCCTTGTGGAGCCACATACATCTCGCGCGGCGAGGATATCGAATGTTGGCTCGACAAGCACGGATGCCCCGATTACGTGATAATCGACGACCTCGACGACTTTTCCCCGGCTCAGCACGACCGCTATGTCGAGACAAATCCCATTGTCGGCATCACGGATGCCGATGCACAAAAGGCAATCGAAATTCTTATTTCCAAAGCATAATCCAATGAACAACGAAATCTCAATCTGGAACGGTTATCCCGTTCATGGCGACATCAAGGAACTCGACCGCATCATTGAGTCGGAGGGCATAATCACCCTTGACAAGGATGATATTGTCAATCTGCTTGCAGCCGAGGGTGAAAGCCATGTGACATCAGGAGTCAACGCCAACCTTGGCGAAGCCTTTAACGAAGCCGTCAACGCCCTGCCTGGTAAGGTTGATAAGGTAGAAGAATTACTGATCGATTTCCGCTTCGGTAACAGGCAGCCCAAAATGTCAGAGTTGTCATCAATCACCGACACGCTGTCAGAAACAAATCCTGACATCAATATTATGTGGGGTATCACCTCTGACGAATCTCTGGGTGATTCCTGCAAGGTGGTGTTGGTCGCAGCAGTGAAGGCTTAGACACTCTCAAAAACATACCTTCATTTTTTTGTTATCGCCTGACAGCTTTTGGCAGGCGACGGGGATAGCTTTGTCCAAAAATTTAGAATAGCATAGATATGAATCAAACTACAGACGAAGAACGGCGGGAACTTGCTGCAAGAAGGAAGCAAATTATCGATGAGAATGCGAAGAAATTTGCGCCTTTGCTAGACTACATGGCGCAGCACCGTAAGGAAACCTTAGAACTGATGCGTCGCCGGCACGCCTATTATACCCAACTCATAACTGACGCGGAAATCAAAACCGCCGAGGAATTCTATGAAAGATACAGAGAACACTTTCTAATGTACGGCATAAAATTGAAGCTCTCCGATAATAAGAAATGGTGTTCAATCCATCTCGAGCTTGAAGACTATGACTATGAGGATTACGGGGTGGAAGACGGTAAGGATGATACATTAGCTGAAGTTAGTCCCGAAACGGCCTTCAAGGATTTATTTCGCAATGCCGAAGTCAACATTTTTACAGTAGAAGAACTTTGAGAACAACGCTGACAGTTTTTGGCAGTCTAAGAGATTGTCTAAAATTCATATCACTTTGCTTTTGAGAGTCTTTCCAGCGTCTTTTTGTTTGCTCCCCGGTCATGTAGCTACGGCTACACTCCCTCATCACAAACAAAAATCCATCTGACAATCCTTCTCAAAATCCGTATTATATAAATTTAGACAATCTCTGACAATATGACTGTAAAAGAGCTCTTCCAATCATTGTATTTCAAGGACATTATTGAACCGATGAAGAAGAAATATCCCGATGCGCTTCTACCAATATCGAGATACAAAGAGGATTACGACATTATCCTTAATACCGTGTTTTCGGGCGAAGGTGGCACGATAACATTCCATCCGGATGGCAACTCGGATGCCTACATGTGTGAGGGCGACCGGTATTTCAACATCGTCGGGATGGAGGTTGTCCTCCCCGACAACGGAGCGGTTACTGCAGCAGAGGCGGCAGCCGAGATACTTTGGTGCTCCGCGCCCTTCGGTCGTTATGGCGAAATAGACTGGGCACTGTTTGAGGAACATGAGGCTGACAAATACGCTTTGCAGGCGAAACGTCTGGATATAAAGATTGCGCTGCCTTATTGTCGTGATAAAAAGATACGCCGGGAATTAAAACAACAGATGATGTCAACGTCTGAAGACCTTTGTCTTTCCGCTGAGGCTGACGACTGGTTTGTATTTGGCGAAGGAAAGCTTTGGGGCAGGAGGCAAAAACGCAGCAAGCGCAAACGCAAGTATCGTATGAAAAAGAGGCGCGACGAGCTCTTCCGGCAGAGCGAACTCCATAAAGAACTCGATCTGCTCGAAGCCAAAATCGGCTCCGTGTCCGAACGACTCAAGCAGTTGGTGCTGTCGTCATCATCCATAGAGACCATATACTATGAATCCAAGACATACGGAAAATCAGGACGCATAGATTACATCGCAGATCTGTTGCTCAACCCATTATACAACAGCAAGAAATATTTGAACCCCGCCAAGAAAAAGGAATGTATCTGCGTGCTATACGCCACACCAGAGCATCCCTGCACCACAGCCGAGCAAAACCGAATCATTGAAATTCTCGGCAAATACTTCGGCTCGACGCCATGGCAGCTTTTCACCCGCCAGTGTAAAGGCCTTGACAATGAGGTCGAATTAGATATTACAGATATCACTCAATAATTTCAAAAGTATATCGTACAATGTTTTATAAGCCTGAATGTATTGATGACTTCTATAAAGACCTACATAGAATTCGTGCCGAACTTACATCAATTCAGTCTGGAGAAAAGAACTGGATTACTTCTACGCAGGTTCAACTGGCAAGTGCAAAATTAGCGATTTGTTTGAAGGACTCGGTTTTCGGGTTTGAAAAACCGAGTTTTTCCGTGGCCAGAGGAATCGCTGCTTGGACGCAAGCGCGACATGATAGACTTCTCCAGTGCCGACCTTGACGGCAGCCATACCGTGGCACGGCGCGGAGGAGAAGAAGTCGGTGGAGCAGCGCATAAAGCGGCGCAGACAACCAATGCCATATTTATTGCTGACCGTCAGGGTATTCCGATGGCTATGCAACAACCTTACAAAAACGATGAAAAATATCTGCTGGACAGAGAACTCCTGTCTCTCAGATATAGCATTGAGAGGACAAATGCCTGGATGGACTCTTTCCGATCCGTCGTTTCGACAAAACGGTTTCCAGCTGGAAAGGGTGGAATCTCCTGGTATTCCATGTGATATTTCTTAAACACATTAACAGATTCAAAAAGTCAAGATGACTTCACGCTCTAAAAAACTGTTTTGCGAAAAATCGGATGGGGCTATGTTAATTCGGTGAGATTGGCTAATTTTGTCGTTTATTATGGCTGAAAGCAGACAAAATGGAGTGGAGACGGCCAGATCATACGCCGACAGCGTGCGTGGCGCATTCAGTGCCATGGGCGTTTACGGTGGAGTGCATGCTGTGCAAATCCTTGCCGGAATGATACGCGGCAAGTCTGCGGCGCTGTTGCTCGGTGTCGGCGGCATGGGCGTCGCGTCGCTTTACGCTTCGGCTGCCGTTGTGGTGCAGCAGATAGCTGTTGCGGGTCTGAATCTTGCCGTGGTCAGGGAGATTTCCGGCATGTCTGACGACGAAGAGTCTTGCAGGGTGGCGGCGACGGTCAGTCGGCGGCTGACGGATCTCTGTGCCGTAGCCGGTGTGATATTGTGCTTGTTGTTGAGTCCGTTGCTGAGCCTTCTGACTTTTGGCAGCTATGAATATACTGTAGGTTTCATGTGTTTGTCGCTGATGGTGGGCATGAGTGTGGCCGCCACGGGACGTCAGGCGTTGCTGCAGGCCACGCGCTCGCTGCGGCCTCTGGCCGGCGCGACGATCTGTTCCACCGTAGTGTCGGTAGTTGTGGCCGTGCCGCTATATTGGGCTTTTTCGGTCAACGGTATTGTTCCTGCGATGATCGCCGGATCGTTGTCAGGGCTATGGTTTTATTCGCGGGCCGTGGGTCGTTTGCGGCGATACGGAGGTAGCGTAGGAGTGCGGCTGCGCGATCATAAGCCTCTTGTGCGACGGCTTCTGCGTAGCGGCATGTCGCTGATGGCTGTAGGCGCTATGTCGGTAGGTGTGACGTTTGCAGTCAACGTATGGCTTCGTGCCGAGGCCGGCGAGTCGTCGGTGGCCATGTATAATGCCGCGTCGTCGGTAAGCTCCCAGTGTGCATCTCTGGTGTTTATGGCCATGGCGATGGATTATTTCCCCAGGATCAGCGCTCTTGCTGGCGACCGCAAGGCCATGAGTGATGTGGTGGAGCATCAGATCTGTGCGGTGCTTACGGTGCTGGCTCCGATGTCGTGTCTGTTGTCGGCAATGGCTCCGCTGGTGACCGGGTTGCTTTTCAGTAGTGAGTTTGATGGCATGATCCCGATGTTGCGATGGCTGTCGGTGGCAATGGTGCTTAAAGGAGTGTCATATCCGTTGGGGTATGTGCCGCTCGCTATGGGACACCGTCGGTTGTATTTCCGGCTGGAGGGCATTTATGGGACGGTGACGGTTTTTACGGCTGTCGCTGCCGGATATGCCGTAGGAGGTCTTGAAGGCATAGGCGTAGCGATGTGTGCGGTCTATGCTCTTGATATAGCAGTCTATGCAATGGTGTGCCGAAGATGTTTCGGCGTTTTACCCGGAGGCCGAACGTTATCGATAGCCGGCCGATCGGTGGCGATCGCAGTGTGTGCGGTCATGGCGTCGGGTCTGCCAGATCGTGTATGGGCATACGCCGCGCAGGCAGTGGTGTGTCTGGTAGCGCTGACGGCATCTTGGATCGAGTTATGTAGGATCAAACGAGATATATGACGGGTGATAATCTGGATAATTATATGAGTGAGATAGTTTTGCGACACGCGACAGATGCCGATGCCGGCGAGGCGTGGAGAATACTCGACGCTGCCCGCCGTCGAATGCTTGCGGCCGGCAAACGCCAGTGGAGCATGGAGTATCCGTCGCCGGCCAATGTAGAGGCCGATATTTCGGCCGGGACAGCCATCGTGGCTGTCGACCGGTCGGAACGGATGTCGGGATATTGCTCGGCTCCGCTCACCGGTGAGGCGGCCTACGACAATATCGACGGCAGATGGCTGACCGATGGTGAGCCGTATCTGACAGTCCATCGTCTGGCTATAGCGCCTGAGGCTTTGCGCAGGGGAGTGGCCTCGGAGATGATGCGTCGTCTTGAAAATTATGCCGTCGATGAGGGAATGCACTCGATTCGGATCGACACCAATTACGACAACGAAGCCATGCTCCGCATGCTTGAACGTCTGGGATATTCGGGCTGCGGAGTGGTCAGATATGCGTCGGGCGAACGCATGGCTTTTGAAAAGAAATTGTGAAACATTAACCGTTGAATTTTTGTTCAAGATATATGAAAACCAAAGAGCGTATAGTAATAGTCGGAGGCGGGTTTGCCGGCCTCAATCTCATAAAAGGTCTTGATAAGCGCCGCTTCGAGGTCATACTCGTTGACCGCAACAATTTTCACTCGTTTCCCCCGCTGTTCTATCAGATAGCGTCGAGCGGACTCGATCCGGCGAGCATCTCGTTTCCGTTCAGGCGGGAGATGCGCAAGGGTAAGGTCAAGGGCGCGAGATTCCACCTCGGCGAGGTGAAGCGTATTGATGTGGATCGTAAGGAGCTGCAGACACAGTATGAAACACTCAGCTATGACCGGCTGATAATAGCGGCCGGAACAACCAATAATTTTTTCGGCAATCCGGAGCTGATCAAGTATGTCTATACCATCAAGTCCGTTTCGGAAGCGATGCGCACGCGCGATGAGATACTCGACCGTCTGGAGCGTGCGTCGCTCACCCACGACGCCGAATTGCGTCGCCGCCTGCTCAGCTTTGTGGTGGTAGGCGGCGGTCCGTCGGGAGTGGAGGTCGCCGGCGCTTTGGGCGAGATGAAGCGCGATATCATCAAACGCGAGTATCCTTCGATCGATATCGACGAAGTGAACATCACGCTTCTCGAAGGATCCGACAAGCTTCTTGGCGCCATGTCGCCGCAGTCGTCGGCAAAAGCTCTGAAATATCTTGGCGAACTGATGGTCGACGTGCGGCTTGGCCATGTGATGAAAGAGTACACCGACGAGCAGGTGACCATCGACGACGGCACACGCCTGACAGCCGGAATGGTAATATGGACGGCCGGAGTGACCGGAGTGACTTTCGATATGGGCGGAACCGGACCGACGCTTGTCAGGGGCAACCGGTTTGAAGTGGATCGCTTCAATCGCGTGAAAGGTCTTGACGACGTGTTTGCCGTGGGCGACATAGCGTATATGGCCACTGAGGCTTTCCCCCACGGTCATCCTCAGCTTGCACAGGTGGCCATACAGCAGGCGCGACACCTTGCCGACAATCTCAACCGTGACCGCTGGACCGAGCCGTTTGTCTACAACGACAAAGGGTCGATGGCTACCGTCGGCCGTAATCTTGCAGTGGCCGATCTTAAACACATGCATCTCTACGGATGGCCTGCATGGCTCGCATGGATGTTTATCCACCTGATATCCATTCTCGGAATGCGCAACAAGGCCAATGTGCTGCTCAACTGGACGTGGGCCTACTGGACCTACAACACCTCCCTGCGCCTCCTCGTCCACACCGCCCGCTACCCTCTCCGCTCCCGCTGGGGCGAGCGCTGAACGCGCCTCATTCACTGAATTTTATGATCTGCGGTGTCGGTTGGTCGATACCGCAGCGACCGCGTAGTTGATAAGGCGTGGTCTGATGGTTTTGTTTTTTTATGGCGAAGGGGTTGCATCTGGCGTCATTATTTTGTAACTTTGCACTTTAACGCGATGCAGGGCGACTGTATCGGCCGCAATCAACAATCGACCGTGAAACTGACCTTAAAAACAAAATCCATAATCAACCAGATATGCTGAAACTGCGAACAAGAGCCATGGCCGCCATACTGACGTTAGGCATGGCAGGGGTGGCGTCGGCCGAGGATTACACAAGCTATGTGAATCCTTTTGTCGGCACCACTAATTTCGGTACCACCAATCCCGGAGCCATAGTGCCTAACGGCATGATGTCGGTGGTGCCTTTCAATGTGATGGGTTCATCGGACAACGTGTATGACAAGGACGCGAGATGGTGGTCGACCCCCTACGAATTCAACAACAAGTTTTTCACCGGTTACGCCCATGTAGCGCTCAGCGGAGTCGGATGTCCCGAACTGGGATCGTTACTGACCATGGCTACTACTGGCGATCTGGAGCCGGACTATCGCAAGTATGGCTCGGCCTACACGGAGGAAACCGCAACTCCGGGATATTACGGAAACCGTCTGACGAAATATGATATCGTCACCGAAGTGACGGCAACAAAGCGCAGCTCGGCCGAGCGATATACATTCCCCGGCGGCCGAGGCAATATACTTATCAATCTCGGCGAGGGGCTGACCAATGAGAGCGGAGCCACAGTGCGCCGTGTAAGCCCTACGGAGATAGAGGGATCGAAGTTGCTCGGCACGTTCTGCTACAATGCCCAGGCAGTGTTTCCGATTTATTTCGTGATGCGTGTCAGCAAGGCGCCTTCATCGCAGGGCTACTGGAAAATGCAGCGCAAGATGGAGGGGTCGGAAGCAGCATGGGATCCCGACAACGGCAAATATAAACTCTATACGAAATACGGCCGAGAACTGTCGGGCGACGACATAGGATATTGGTATAGCTACGATGATCTTAAGCCTGGCGAACAGGTGGAGGTCAGAATGGGTGTGTCGTTTGTGTCGGTGGCCAATGCCCGCGAGAATCTCGACAAGGAGCAGGCCGGTCTGACTTTCGACCGCATCGCAGCCGACGCAAAGAAGACCTGGAACGACGATCTTGGCCGAATCCGTGTCAAGGGCGGCAGCGACGAGCAGAAGCGGGTGTTTTACACCGGACTTTATCATGCTCTGATTCATCCCAATGTGCTCAACGACGTCAACGGTCAGTATCCGAAAATGGAGAGTGCCGAAAACGGACATTCGACCTACGACCGCTATACGGTATTCTCGCTGTGGGACACCTACCGCAATCTTCATCAGCTTATGACGCTCGTCTATCCCGAACGTCAGATCGATATGGTGCGATCGATGGTCGACATGTCGAAGGAGTGGGGGTGGCTGCCGAAATGGGAGCTTTATGGGCGCGAAACATTCACTATGGAGGGCGATCCGTCGCTTCCGGTGATTGTGGATACATGGCGGAAGGGACTTACCGACTTCGATATCGATGCAGCCTATGAGGCCATGAAACGTTCGGCCACGACGCCCGGAAAAGATAATCCGATGCGTCCCGACATAGATCTCTATCTTGAGAAGGCTTATGTGCCGCTCGGAGTGTATTCCGGCGATATGTCGGGTGATAATTCTGTCTCGCACGCTCTGGAGTATTACGTGGCCGACGCCGCTCTGGCATGGCTCGCAGAGCAGCGCGGCGACACCGAGCTTGCCCGCACGCTGCGTCAGCGCTCGCTCGGATATAAGAATTATTATTCTAAAGAGAGCGGCACTCTTCGTCCGAAACTCGCCGACGGAACTTTCCTGTCGCCGTTCGATCCCCGGCAGGGAGAGAACTTCGAGGTGGTACCGGGCTTCCACGAGGGCAGCGCATGGAATTACACCTTCTTCGTTCCGCACGATGTCGATGGACTGGTCAAGCTGATGGGAGGCAAGCGCAAGTTTGTCGACAAACTCCAGATGGTGATGGACAGCGCTCTCTATGATCCCGCCAATGAGCCTGACATAGCCTATCCCTATCTGTTCAGCCGTTTCGGTGGCGAGGAGTGGCGCACGCAGAAGGAGGTCAGCCGTCTGCTCGGCAAATACTTCACCACAAAGCCCGACGGCATCCCCGGCAATGATGATACCGGCACGATGTCGGGCTGGGCTGTGTTCTCGATGATGGGAATGTATCCCGATTGCCCCGGCGAGCCGTTCTATACATTGACCTCGCCCGTGTTCGATGAAGTGGAGATAGACCTCCCCGAGGGCCGTAAGCTGACGGTAGAGGCCGACAGGACTTTGCCCTCGGATATATACATACAGTCGATGACTCTTGGCGGAAAGCCGCTGAAGAAATACCGCATAAGCCACGACGAGCTTCTCAAGGGCGGCACACTGAAATTTAACCTCGGACCAACACCTAAAAAATGAAATTCCGATATACTGCTATGACCGCCGCAGCCCTGGCTGTGGCGGTTGCCGCCTGCGGCTCCCGTGACAGCGCATCGCGGCTCACCGATTATGTCGATCCGACAATAGGAAGCGGAGCGCACGGTCATGTGTTTGTGGGTGCAAGCGTCCCTTACGGCATGGTGCAGCTCGGACCGACGAGCATCACTCAGGCATGGGACTGGACTTCGGGCTACCACGAATCGGACAGCACTGTGATAGGATTTTCTCATACCCATCTTTCGGGGACCGGCGTAGGCGATCTGTTCGACATCACCCTGATGCCGGTGACCGGCGAGGTGACCTATGCCCGTGGCAACCATGATGATCCTGAAAGCGGTATGTGGAGCTATGCCGACCGGTCAGAGGAAGTGGCCAAGGCCGGCTATTATGCCGTGCCGCTGACACGCTACGGCATTCTCGCCGAAATGACCGCCACAAACCGCGTCGGATTCCACCGCTACACATTCCCGGCTACCGACTCGGCCGCGATAGTCATCGATCTGCAGAACGGCGGATGCTGGGACAACGCCACCGATACGGAGATGATGCCCATGAGCGACCGTATGATCGCAGGCCACCGGTTTTCGACCGGATGGTCCGACGATCAGAAGGTGTATTTCGCGGCCGAATTTTCCGAGCCGTTCGACGAGTTTACGCTTCACGGGTTTGAAAACCGCTTTGGCCGCGTGTCATTCGCTCCGATGAAGGAGGGAGCGCAGGTGACAGTCAGGGTGGGTATATCGCCCACATCCGTCGAGGCCGCGATAGCCAATATGCGAGTCGAAACCGACGGTAAGAACTTCGACCGCGTGGCGGCCGAAGCCGACAGCATCTGGAACCGGGAGCTTGCGCGTGTGACTGTGGAGAGCGACGACACCACAGAGCTGCGCAAGTTCTATACGGCCATGTATCATGTGATGATACTGCCGGCCACGTTCAATGACTACGGTGCCGCTCCAGCCTATACGATCCTGTCGCTGTGGGACACCTATCGCACTCATCTGCCGCTGCTGTCGATCATCGACCGTGAGCGCAGCGCCGAGATAGTCAACTCCATGATCGACCTTTATGAAAAAGAGGGGCATCTGCCGGTGTGGCATCTCTGGGGCTGTGAGAATTATTGCATGGTGGGCAATCCGGGCATAATACCGGTGGCCGATGCCGTTGTGAAGCGCACACCGGGTGTCGATGCGGCGCGTGCCATGAAAGCGATGCTCGCAACGGCCAACGACACCACACGCGGCCTCGGCGAACGCCGACGGCTCGGCTACACTCCAGTGGAGGCTATCAACGAGGCTCTGTCCTACGACATGGAATATGCCATTGCCGACGCAGCTATAGCCAATGCGGCAAAAGCTACAGGCGACACTGCCACGGCGGCGGAATTTACCGGACGCAGCCACTCGTGGCGTCATTATTTCGACGCGTCGACCGGTTTCGTTCGCGGTCGTGACAGAGCCGGCAAATGGCGCGAGCCTTTTGACCCGAATTTTGTCGACCACCGCAACAATGACTATACCGAGGGAAATGCATGGCAATACACATGGCTAGTGCCGCACGACGTAGACGGCCTGGTAGAGAAGTTCGGCTCGCGTGAGATCACCATAGAGCGGCTCGATTCGTTATTTACGGCTGATTCGAGTCTGCGGGGCAACGTATCGCCCGACATCACAGGCCTGATCGGACAATATGTGCATGGCAACGAGCCAAGTCATCACATTATCTATCTTTATTCGATGCTCGGACGCCCCGACAAGGCGGCAGAGCTGTCCAATCGTGTCATCACCACCCTCTATGATGACAGCCGCACAGGGCTGTCGGGCAACGAGGATTGCGGACAGATGTCGGCATGGCTGGTGATGTCGGCGCTCGGTTTCTATCAGATAGAGCCTGCCGGTGCACGCTATTGGTTCGGCCGGCCACATTTCAGGCAAGCCAGTGTGAAAGTGCCCGGAGGAACATTTACAATAGTGCGTCGCGGCGATGGAATGAAGCCTGAAAAAGTGACGCTCAACGGCCGTGAACTCGACCGGAACTACATTACCCACGACGAAATAATGGCCGGTGGCGAGCTTGTGTTTGTCATGGAACCCTGACCTAAAACCTGCCAAAAAGCCCAGCAAGTCGACACATAGCCGGCATTATTTTGCAGAGAATACAGATTATTATTGCTAATTTTGCAGTGCTAAAAAACAAAATAATATGAAAAAGATAACTAAATTATTGGTTGTGGCTGTAATAGCCATGATGACAATCACCACTGCATGCAGTGGCGCCAAGGATGCCGCTCTTGAAAAAGTGGTAGAGCAGATCAACGAGCAGATCAAGGATCAGAAAATGCCCGGTATCGTGGAGATGAAGCTTACCTTCGACGACGCATACGTGGTCTACAACTACACCGTCGACGAGGAAGTTTCCGACATGGCCACCATCAAGGAAGGTGCCGACGAGTCGAAAAAGAACCTCTACAATACAGTTGTCAGCCAGCCTTCCAACAAGGCTTTCATCGATCTGATCAAGACTCTTGACAGAGGCCTGAAGTTTGACTACAAGGGCAACAAGAGCGGCGAGCATGTAGAGATCGTTTTCGAGAAAGATGAGCTCTAATGCAAGTCTGACACGATAAAGTTTCAACAATATCATAGCGACAGCTCCGGTAGTTGACAAAGCTCCGAAGCTGTCGCATTGTTTTTGCGTCGCAGTATAATCGCAGTATAAAATTACGACATAGGCGAGGATTGCGCAATATGACACAGCGCGGCTTGTCATGCGTCGTCTACCCCTACTTTTCTTACCTTTAATCGAATGAAAAGAATAATATTGGCTCTTGCCGGAATGATGGCGGCCGTTTTGCCGGCATTCTCAACAGCGGAATATTCAATGGCCGGTTTTTTCCCTTTGGACGGAACAGGCCGGATCGTCGCGAGCATGAATCCTGCGTGGCGGTTTCATCGCGGTGATGTCAGTGGCGCGGACTGCAAGGCGTTTGCCGACAGTGCCTGGGAGGTGGTGTCGCTCCCTCACGGCGTAGAGATCCTGCCGTCGGAAGCAAGCGGATGTGTCAACTATCAGGGTCCCGTGTGGTATCGCAAGCATTTCAGTCTGCCCGATTCGCTTTCAGACAAAAAACTGTTTCTGCATTTCGAGGCAATAATGGGTAAATCCAGAGTGTGGGTAAACGGAAAGGAAGTGGCCAGGCATTATGGAGGGTATCTGCCCGTGGTGGCCGACATAACTGACGTCGTAGACAGAGAAGGCGACAACGTGATAGCTGTAATGACTGATAACAGCGACGATCCCTCGTATCCTCCCGGTAAACCTCAGGATATGCTCGATTTTGCATATTTTGGCGGTATATATCGCGACTGCTGGCTTGTGGCGCACGACCGGTTGCATATTACGGATCCCAACTATGAGAACGTCGTGGCAGGTGGCGGTCTGGCCGTATGGTATGACAATGTCGGGGAAAGCAAAGCCGACGTCAACACAAGGCTGCATATACGCAACGAAGCCCGGACGGATTTCTCCGGACGCCTCGAATACATTTTGATTGACGCTGCCGGTGATACCGCTGCCATGACACAAGGCAATATAAAAGTGGCAAAAGGCAAGGCGACATCCATATCGTCGAAACTCAATGTTGACAATGCGCGGCTATGGTCGCCGCGCAGTCCGCATCTCTATAATCTGCACGTAAGAATATATGACCGGAAGGGTAGTGTGGTCGACGGATATCGCAGGCGGATAGGTATAAGAAGTCTGGAGTTCAGGGGCAAGGATGGCTTCTATCTCAATGGAGAGCCGTATGCTGAGCCTCTGATCGGGGCAAACCGCCATCAGGATTACGCTCTTGTTGGAAATGCCGTCAGCAACAGCGCCCACAGGCGTGATGCATTGAAGCTCAAGAATGCAGGCCTGAATGTGATACGCAATGCTCACTGCCCGCAGGATCCGGCATTTATGGATGCCTGCGACGAGCTTGGGCTGCTGGTGATCGATAATACTCCCGGATGGCAGTTCTGGAACGATGCCCCCGAATTCGGACGGCGTGTGTTTTCGGATATCCGCAATCTTGTCAGGCGCGATCGCAACCATCCTTCGGTATGGCTATGGGAACCGATCCTCAATGAAACTTGGTATCCGTCGGATTTCGCGGCAAGGGCCCGTGCTACGGTCGATGAGGAGTATCCGTGGCCCGGATGCTACAGCGCAAGCGACAGTGAGGCTCGCGGGAGCGATAATTTTCCGATATGGTTCGCACACCCGAGGTCGATGAGCGATGCTCCGGACAAAATCGATTCCACGCGGACATATTTTACCAGAGAATGGGGCGACAATGTCGACGACTGGAGTTCACACAATTCACCGAGCCGTGTGTCGCGCTCATGGGGTGAGGAACCGATGCGCATTCAGGCCCGGCATTATTCATGTCCGCCCTACAATGTCACAAGCTACGAGAGCCTGATGAGTCAGCCGCGTCAGCATGTCGGCGGATGTCTGTGGCACTCGTTTGACCATCAGCGCGGCTATCATCCCGATCCGTTCTACGGCGGTATAATGGATGCTTTCCGACAGCCGAAATACTCCTACTACATGTTTATGTCGCAGCGTCCGGTTCAAACCGATTCGGTCTATGCGGCCGGTACGGGTCCGATGGTGTGGATAGCACATGAGATGACACCGTTTTCAGGAAGTGACGTCACGGTTTATTCCAACTGCGACGAAGTGCGTCTGACGTTCAATTCCGGAGGAGTGACGATGGTCAGCAGTCGCGATGTCATGAAGCGGCGCGGAATGAGAAATCCGCCGGTAGTGTTCGATGGCGTGTATGATTTTATGGCCGACAAAGCTTTGACACGTAGCGGCAAGCCCGACGACGTATATCTTCTTGCCGAAGGTCTTGTGGACGGCAAGGTGGTGGCGACTCATAAGGTGCAGCCTGCCCGTCGGCCTGAAAAGATTGTCTTGTGGGCCGATACTGTCGGCGGTGAACAGCTTAAAGCCGATGGCTCCGACTTTGTGACGGTTATAGCAGCTGTGGCCGACAAAAACGGCCGTATCAAGCGGCTCAACAACTCTATGCTGCATTTCGAGATAGAGGGGGAGGGACGGCTGATAACAGGGTCTGAAGGCGACAATGTAAGGCTCGAATGGGGCACGGCTCCGGTTTTAGTTCGTTCGACTCTCCGTAGTGGAACGATCCGTGTCCGCGCTTCAATGGCCAAGGGTGGCACACACCGCCCGATATCAGGCGAACTGACAATCGTGAGCGTGCCTTCTGACGTAAATATGATCTACTCTGACAAGGATGCGCGCTTTCTTGATGACAGAGATCGGTATTTGTCGGCAGACGACTGCGGTGTCAGAGATCATGATCAGGAAAGGATGGCACTCGAAAAGAGAGTAGCCAGACTGCTTGAGGTCGAACGTCAGCAAAATGAGTTTGGCGAATGATATCCGGCATAAACTGAAAAGACACAGACACGTTCCCTGACCGGAAAAGACGTCGGTCTGTCAGTCGTGTGCCAAAAGTGTTTTTTTGATGTCGGTTGGTCGGTTATTTGGCGAGAGATTGGATTATTCCGACTGATTTATGTAATTTTGCATACGTAAAAACTGACAACAAACTTGTAACAGAACAGATATGTCACAGAAAGCATTACTCATGATTCTCGACGGGTGGGGCATCGGCAACCACTCCAAGGGCGATGTGATCTACTCCACACCGACTCCGGCATGGGACAAACTCATGGCCAAGTATCCTCACTCGCAGCTTCAGGCAAGCGGTGAAAACGTCGGTCTGCCCGACGGACAGATGGGCAACTCCGAGGTGGGTCATCTCAATATCGGCGCCGGCCGCGTAGTATATCAGGATCTTGTGAAGATCAACAAGGCCTGCGCCGACGGTTCGATTATGGAAAATCCCGAAGTGAAGAATGCCTTCGGCTACGCCAAGCAGACGGGCAAGGCCATTCATTTCATGGGCCTTACCTCTGACGGAGGCGTGCACTCGTCGCTCGATCATCTTTACGCGCTGTGTGATATAGCCAAGGCCTATGGTCTGGAGAAGGTCTACATACACTGCTTCATGGACGGACGCGACACCGATCCGCGCAGCGGCAAAGGATTCATCGAGGCTCTGCAGGCACATTGCTCTAAATCGGCCGGACAGATCGCATCGATTGTGGGACGCTACTACGCGATGGATCGCGACAAGCGCTGGGAACGCGTGAAGATCGCCTATGATCTCCTCGTCAACGGCGAGGGAGAGCAGGCCACCGATATGGTGGCGGCCATGCAGCAGAGCTACGACAACGACATCACCGACGAATTTGTGAAGCCTATCCATAATGCCGCAGTCGACGGCACTATCAAGGAGGGCGACGCCGTGATATTCTTCAACTACCGAAACGACCGCGCCAAAGAGCTGACCACGGTGCTCACACAGCACGATATGCCCGAGGCCGGAATGCACACCGTCAAGGATCTGCAGTATTACTGCATGACTCCCTACGACGCATCGTTCACCGGAGTACACATCCTCTTCGACAAGGAGAATGTAAGCAATACTCTTGGCGAATACCTGTCGTCGCTCGACAAGAAACAGCTTCATATCGCCGAAACCGAGAAGTATGCCCACGTGACATTCTTCTTCAACGGTGGCCGCGAGGCTCCCTACGAGGGCGAGGAGCGTATTCTCGTGGCTTCGCCAAAGGTGGCCACCTACGACCTCAAACCAGAGATGAGCGCCTATGAGGTATGCGACAAGCTTGTGGAGGCAATCCGCAGCGAGGAATATGATTTCATCGTGGTCAACTATGCCAACGGCGACATGGTAGGTCATACCGGAGTCTACGAGGCAATCGAAAAGGCGGTGAAGGCTGTCGACGAATGCGTGGGACGCACCATTGACGCGGCTGTGGCTGCCGGATACGAGGCTATCATAATAGCCGATCATGGCAATGCCGACAACGCTATAAATGCCGACGGTACACCCAATACGGCACATTCGCTAAATCCGGTGCCCTGCATTTATGTAACGGAGAAGAGCGGAGTGAAGGTAGCCGACGGGCGTCTGGCCGACGTGGCTCCGACAATTCTCAAAATCATGGATCTGGAGCAGCCTGCCGAAATGACAGGCCACGCTCTCATCTGAGCCGTAAGCGCATAAGCGTTAATGCGTGATAATATAAAAGGTATCCTGTGCCGGAATTCAGATCCTGGCACAGGATACCTTGTTTTGTCATTTGGCCGATACGCTTGATCCGTTTTGATTGCGTTTGCAGATCGGATCGTCTACGGTCGTTCGTTATATCTGATCGCAAACCGCGACCGCAGCCATTTGATATATAGCCGTTGCAGGTGTGAGTGATGCATGATTGCCAGACGGTCGGCAACGTCCGATGGCTCTTCGGGGCGGTCCAGTATATGTCCGTCGACTATCCGGGCGGCAGCCCATGGCTCGGCAACGGTAGGTGAGGGGAGTGTGTCGCCCCAGACGGCATGATCGGCCCAACGGTTGGCTCCCCGGCCGACAAGCAGTTTCACCAGTTTTACATTCTTTCCGAAGCTTCGCATCAGTATGGCTCTGCGTTCATAGTGGTCGGTTGTGGTCATGGCATGTAGCATTGTCGCAGCCGAATCGGCAAGCTCCCGGCTTATAGACATTACGATCGACCCTTTGAAGCGTGGCGAGTCCCATCGAAGACTGTCGCGCCATCTTTCGAACAGTGTCGATATAGTGAGCGTGTCGGTGGCCGCGATGCTGTCTGTCGCACGGCTGTCGGTAAGAGCTACGGCTGTCTGACGTGCAACGATCGCTTCGGACGACCGGTCGCGGAGTCGCAGGTTGTAGCCTGCGGCGGCTGCGGCCGCAAGCCTCAGGGCGTATTCCTCGAATAGCCGCATGGCTGTGGTGTCGGGGCGTGTGTCAGAGCCGAGGACCTCGTTGAAGTCCTCGCGGTCAAGAGTTATTCCTCCTACAGTGAGCGGCGTAAAGCTTTCTGCCGCTGCAGCGCGTGGCTGCAACGGCAGAAACAGTACGGTCAGTCCTGCTGCGAGCAGGCTTATGCGGTTGATCACTGGTGAGAAGCGCTGTAGTTGGGTGCTTCGCTTGTGATGGCTACATCGTGGGGATGGCTTTCGGCCACGCCGGCATTGGTGATGCGAGTGAATTTCGCATTATGGAGATGCTCTATGTCGGGGGCGCCGCAGTAGCCCATTCCTGAACGCAGGCCGCCGAGCATCTGGTAGGTCACCTCGTAGAGCGATCCTTTGTAGGGCACGCGTGCGGCAATGCCTTCGGGCACGAGTTTCTTCACATCGCATTCTCCGGCCTGGAAGTAACGGTCTTTCGAGCCTTTCTCCATGGCTTCGAGCGATCCCATTCCGCGGTAGGCCTTGTATTTACGTCCGTTGTAGATGATTGTCTCGCCCGGCGATTCCTCGACACCTGCCAGCATTCCGCCAAGCATCACGCTGTAGGCTCCTGCTGCGAGTGCCTTGACGATGTCGCCGGAGTAGCGTATGCCGCCGTCAGCTATCAGAGGCACTCCTGTGCCTTTGAGTGCCTTGGCTACGTCGTAGACGGCCGAAAGCTGGGGCACGCCTACGCCGGCGATCACGCGGGTGGTGCATATGGATCCGGGGCCGATGCCCACCTTGACGCCGTCGGCTCCGTTCTCAACGAGATATTTTGCAGCTTCGCCGGTGGCGATGTTGCCTACCACAACGTCGATATGGGGATATTTTTCCTTGACAGCCTTGAGCACGCCTACCACACCGCGCGAATGACCGTGGGCGGTATCGATCACTATGGCATCCACTCCGGCTTCTACGAGGGCGTCGACGCGCTCCATGGAATCGTTGGTGACGCCGACACCGGCTGCCACGCGCAGACGTCCAAGCGAGTCCTTGCATGCATAGGGCTTGTCTTTGGCTTTGGTGATATCCTTATAGGTCACTAGTCCGACGAGTTTGCCGTCCGAGCCCACTACTGGTAGTTTCTCGATCTTGTGCTCCTGCAGTATCTTGGCTGCTTCCTCGAGGTTGGTCGACTGCTTGGTGGTGACGAGATTCTGGGAGGTCATCACTTCGTCGACAGGACGGTCGAGGTTGCGCTCAAAGCGGAGGTCGCGGTTGGTGACTATACCCACGAGGTGACGTTCGTCATCGACCACCGGTATGCCTCCGATATGGTACTCCTCCATCATGGCCAGAGCGTCACGCACGGTCTTGCCGCGCTTGATGGTGACAGGGTCGTAGATCATGCCGTTTTCGGCGCGTTTCACGGCGTGGACCTGACGGGCCTGCTCGGCGATGGTCATGTTTTTGTGTATGACACCGATGCCTCCTTCGCGTGCGATGGCTATGGCAAGCTGGGCCTCTGTGACGGTGTCCATGGCCGCCGATACCAGAGGCACGTTGAGCTCAATGTTGCGTGAAAACTTGGTGCGGAGATTGACCTCGCGGGGGAGGACTTCCGAATAGGACGGGATCAGAAGGACATCGTCAAATGTCAGTCCGTCCATTTTTACTCGATCTGCAATAAACGACATAAACTGTACGAAACGTTATGGATTTAATTGCGCGCAAAGTTACGCAGAATTTTCGAGATTGCCGTCGTGTCTGCGGCCGTTTTTTTGAATGCTTCGGATGTGGTGCGAAGATATATTTGAAAATTAAACACATAACGCAAGGCTGTAACACGGTTGTAATCATTTTAACGTGCTTTAACTCAAATTTGCTTGCCGACTCCGTATATGACGTAACTTTGCATCGTCGAACCAATCAATAACCGAGGGTTCAGTACAACGCAAAACAGTATAGTAAGCAACAAAATACGATACGACATGACAACAGTTGATTTCAGGCAGAAACTCACCTCTCTGCAGGCCAATATGCTCAACTTCGCTTATATGCTCACGTCAGATCGCGAAGATGCCGCCGACCTTATGCAGGATACGATGCTGAAGGTGCTTGACAATGCCGACAAGTTTACCGACAACTCGAATTTCAAGGGATGGGTGTTCACTATCATGCGCAACATCTTCATCAACAATTACCGCAAAGCCGCGCGTGCGGCTACGGTGGTCGATACGACCGACGATCTCTATCACCTCAATCTCAGTCAGGATTCGGGCATAGCCACTCCCGAAGGTGCTTTCGGAGCAAGGGAGATCACCGACGCCATCAATAGTTTCCCCGACAAATACCGCCGGCCGTTCTCCATGCACGTGGCCGGGTATAAATACGACGAGATAGCCGAGAGCATGGGACTGCCGGTGGGCACGATCAAAAGCCGCATATTCTATGCGCGTCAGCAGCTCCAGATACGCTTTGCCGATTATCGGTGCTGACAGTCCCTCCCTCCATATCGATCAGGTATATATATATTGCTTCTCTTCGATTTCAGTAAAATAAGTCGCCGTGTCAGATTCACACTGACACGGCGACTGTTTTTTTTGATGTTGTCAGCTTTCAGAGCACTGTCATGAAAACGTCAAGTCTTTTCCGAAGGGGAACAGAGCCAGCTTCATAAGCTTGAAGTGTTGCATTCCGAAGGGTATTCCTACAATGGTGATGCAGAACACCAGCCCCCAGAGCAGATGGGTCAGCGCTATGGCCACACCGCCCAGAAACCACCAGATGACGTTCATCACGCCGGCGAGGCATCCCGATGGCCATCCGCTGCTTCTGGCGGCAGTGCCGAACGGCCACAACGCCACCGCGGCAAGCTTCAGGGTCTGCAGTCCGAACGGTATGCCGATGATTGTCACCATCATGCCGATGCTCGCCACGGCATATTCGATGGCTATCATCAGTCCGCCGAACACTACCCAGATGATATTGAGGACTATATTCATATCACTCCCACTCGATCGTCGACGGCGGTTTTGAGGAAATGTCGTAGGTGACGCGGTTCACGCCTTTTACCTTATTGATGATCTTGTTTGACACCTCGGCGAGAAAGTCGTAGGGGAGTCGTGCCCAGTCGGCGGTCATGGCGTCGGTCGATGTGACAGCGCGCAGAGCCACGGCGCGTTCGTAGGTGCGTTCGTCGCCCATCACTCCTACGCTCTGCACGGGAAGGAGTATCACTCCGGCTTGCCATACCGAATCGTAGAGGCCATGGTCGCGGAGACCCTGTATGAATATGGCATCGGCCTCCTGCAGCACGGCCACCTTTTCAGGAGTGATGTCGCCGAGAATTCTGACTGCCAGCCCAGGCCCCGGGAACGGATGACGGCTGATGAGATGTTCGGGCATTCCGAGCTGGCGTCCGACGGCGCGCACTTCGTCCTTGAATAGCAGACGCAGGGGTTCGCACAGTCTGAGGTTCATTTTCTCGGGAAGTCCGCCCACATTGTGGTGGCTCTTGATGGTGGTGCCGGTGATAGAGAGCGATTCGATGCAGTCGGGATATATTGTGCCCTGTCCGAGCCACTTCACATCGGTGAGCTTATGTGCCTCTTCGTCAAACACGTCGATAAATCCTTTGCCGATGATCTTGCGTTTCTTTTCGGGATCGGTCACTCCGGCGAGTTCCTTGAAGAACTTTGCCGAAGCGTCGACTCCGATCACATTGAGGCCAAGTCCCTCATAGTCGCGCATCACGTCGCTGAACTCGTCCTTGCGGAGCATGCCGTGGTCAACGAATATGCAGGTGAGATTCTTGCCTATCGCCTTGTTGAGGAGCACGGCCGCTACCGAGGAATCGACACCGCCGCTCAGGCCGAGCACCACCTTGTCGTCTCCGAGCTGCTCTTTGAGCGCGGCCACGGTCGATTCTATGAACGACGCGGCGTTCCAGTCGCATTTCGATCCGCAGATGCCCTTGACGAAGTTGGAGAGCAGCTGCGTGCCGCACTCACTGTGGTATACTTCTGGGTGGAACTGCACGCCCCACACTTTCTCCTCTTTGGAGCGGTAGGCGGCAACGGGTACATCAGCCGTGGAGGCTATGATTTCGAATTTGTCGGATATGCCGGTGATGGTGTCGCCATGGCTCATCCACACCTGGCTTCCCGGACGTATGCCGCGGAGCAGCTGGTCGGATTCGTCGACATATTCGAGGCGTGCGCGTCCGTATTCGCGGCTGCCGGCCGGCTCTACCTTGCCTCCGTTGGTGTAGGCTATGAACTGCGCTCCGTAGCATATGCCCAAAATGGGAAGACGCCCCCATATCGATGACAGATCGGTGCGGAACGCTTTTTCGTCATAAACTGAGAATGGCGAACCGGAGAGGATGACGCCTATCACTGACTCGTCGCCGTGGGGAAACTTGTTGTAGGGTACGATCTCGCAGTAGGTATTCAGCTCGCGCACACGGCGTCCGATTAGCTGTGTGGTCTGCGATCCGAAATCGAGGATTATGATCTTTTCCTGCATAAGGATTGGTGTAAAAGAATTATCGCTTTGGTGTAGGTTGCAAAATTATGAATTTTTTCTTATTTGGGCAAACTCGGTGATTTTCAGAGGGGTTTGGAGAGGCGTG
>ERZ778511.955-NODE-955-length-23244-cov-6.082798_pt1 | contig 23244 bp, 19 predicted proteins | sample MGYA00510347_ERZ778511 | MGnify/ENA primary metagenome ERZ778511 (study PRJEB29527, sample SAMN07138967) | mouse gut metagenome | material: feces | host: mouse | place: China:Nanjing | collected 2016-01-25 ...
TGGAGGAAGGGGATCTTCTGTTTGTGGACGAGATTCACCGTTTAAGCCGCCAGGGGGAGGAAGTGTTGTACCCCGCCATGGAGGATTACTGTATTGATGTGATGATCGGCAAGGGACCCACGGCCCGATCCGTGCGTCTGGATCTTCCCAGGTTCACTCTTGTGGGAGCCACCACCAGGGTAGGGCTCTTGACGGCTCCGCTGCGGGATCGCTTCGGCATGATTCATCATCTGGAGTTTTATTCCATCGAGGAACTGAAACTGATAATCCAGCATTCCGCCAGGGTGTTGGGAGTGGAGATTGACGAGAGGGGCTCGGTGGAATTGGCCCGCCGCAGCCGGGGCACCCCCAGACTGGCCAACAGGATACTGAAGCGGGTACGGGATTTTGCCCAGGTAAAGCATGACGGCAGGATCACCGAGGAGGTGGCCCGGGAGGCTCTGGATCTGATGGATGTGGACAAGCTGGGACTGGACCATATTGACCGCAATATTTTAAACACCATGATCGAGAAGTTCCAGGGAGGACCGGTGGGGCTGGACACTCTGGCCGCCGCCATCGGGGAGGATGCCGGGACCATCGAGGACGTGGTGGAACCATACCTGTTGAAGAACGGCCTGCTCAACCGCACCCCCCGGGGCCGGGTGGTGACGGAATGCGCCTATCGGCATCTGGGGCTGGAACCTTTAGTGTGACAGGATCAGATGCAGGACTGGCTGCGTCCGAGAAATCCCCCAGACTCTTACCTGTGTACTGAAGCGCAATGCGGTTTTCGGGATTGGCATCTACCAGATATAGCACAATCAGGAAAAGCCATTCCAAGGGTTTCATCAGAAAGTAGATCAGATCTGCAAATCCCCCCAGCGGAATTGCCGCCACATCAAAACCCCGGCCCCTGCGGTAGGTCTCCTCACGGCCGTGTCCCCTTATCGCCAGATATATTTCCGCGCCGTTATTATCCAGGGAAGGACTAAACAACCGGCGCCAAGGGATCCCAGCAGGATGAGTTCAAGCAGGTCGTCCAGACTGTGCTCCACTGCCAGCGTATACAATACCACAACTACTATTCCTGCCAGCGGCAAAAACAGAGCCAGGGTCAGACAGGGATGCTTTGCCCATATTCTGGATTTGGTTTCCGGCTCTTTTTTGCCCCCGGTAGTTTGCCTGGATTCCGGGATGATTTCGTTATCCACTGCTTTTCCTTCTTTCTTTTCTATGTTTCCTGGTTTTATTACTTATGTGTTTTCTGCTTGCGCCTTTTTGCAACGCCCCTACTATAGCATTTACATAATTGAAATTCAATATATTTTTATTGAATTTCGATAAGAACAACGCTTCTTTGGACAAAAGATTTTAGGAAAATAACGGAATGGGCTTGTCTGCCCGCCGGATCTGATATATAATAGAAAAAATTGATGTTGTGTTCTGATAGTACAAAGGAACGCACATATTGTAGTTTTATGTCGGAAAGGATGGAAAATATGTCTTCCAAAACAGATACTGAGGTAATCATCGGCGGAAAAGTATTTACACTCAGCGGTTACGAAAGCGAGGAGTATCTGCAGAAGGTTGCCTCCTATATCAATAACAAAGTGAACGAATACAGCAAGATGGACAGCTTTCGCAGACAGCCGCTGGACACCCAGGGAGTACTGCTTCAGCTAAATATAGCGGATGATTATTTCAAGGCCAAGAAGCAGATCACCATGCTTGAAGAGGAGCTGCAGCGCAAGGAGAAGGAGTTGTATGATTTAAAACATGAGTTGATCTCCTCCCAGATCAAGATGGAGAATATGGAAAAAGATTCCAGGGAGATGGAGATACGACTGCGGGAGAATGCCAAGCAGATTGAGAAACTGGAAAAGGAACAGAAAAATAAAAAGCTGCCGGTGTAGGGCAGCTTTTCTAGTACACCCGCATGGGGAGACTATGCGGAACGGAACGCGGCAGGATTGGAACAAGCGCCCGGCGGGACGGGCAGATAGGAACGGACATGGAGAGACAAAAGCAGGACAGGGAGATAGAGCTTCTGGCTCCGGCAGGCAGCCGGGAAGCCTTTTATGGCGCCGTACACGCGGGAGCGGACGCTGTCTATATGGGCGGGGAAAAATTCGGTGCGCGGGCCTATGCGGACAATTTTTCCAGGGAGGATTTGATCGCCTGTATCCGCTATGGGCACATACATGGATGCAGGAGTTATCTGACGGTAAACACCCTGATGAAGGAGCAGGAACTGACGGAGCTTACGGAGGAACTAAGGCCCCTGTACGAGGCGGGGCTGGACGGTGTGATTGTGCAGGATATCGGGGCGCTGCATGTAATCCGGCAGTATTTTCCGGGGCTTAAGATTCACGCCAGCACCCAGATGACCGTGACCGGGCCGGAGGGTGCAAAACTGCTGAAGGAATTGGGGGTATCCAGGGTGGTGCCCGCCAGGGAACTCAGTCTGCGGGAACTGGGGAACCTTAAGCGGGAAAGCGGACTGGAGGTGGAGGCTTTCGTCCACGGGGCCATGTGCTATTGTTACTCCGGGGCGTGTCTTTTCAGCAGTATTCTGGGGGACCGCAGCGGCAACCGGGGGCGCTGTGCCCAGCCTTGCAGGCTGGCCTACGACACGGACAGCCCCGGCGCGGTTGTTCACAGGAAGGAGTATTATCCTCTGAGTCTGAAGGATCTGTGTACCATAGAGCATCTGCCGGAACTGATAGAGGAGGGCATCGACTCCCTCAAGATCGAGGGGCGCATGAAAAGGCCGGAGTACGCGGCGGGGGTGACGGCTCTTTACCGAAAATATCTGGACAGGTATCTGACCCATCCCGAAAAACCTTTTCATGTGGAGAATGAGGATCTGGAGGCTCTGGCCAAACTGTATATCCGCAGCCAGAGACAGGACGGATATTTTTTCAGGCAGAACGGACGGGAGATGGTGACTCTGGAAAGTCCCTCCTACAGCGGCAGTGACGACACATATCTGGAGCAGGTGCGGCAGCGATATATAGAACATAAAAAGCGGCTTAAAATCTGGATGAAAGCAGAGTTTGTCTGCGGCCGGCCCGCCCGGATCCAAATGGGGACAGGGGATTGCCGGGCAGAGGTATGGGGCGACGCGGTGGAACCTGCCCAGAACCGTCCCGTGCTTGAGGCGGATATCCGAAAACAGCTGCAAAAGCTGGGAGAGACCTGCTTTGAATTGGAGAGCCTGGAGATCCACACTGATGAAAAGGGTTTTTACTCTTTGAAGGGGATCAACGCCCTGCGCCGGGAGGCAGTGCGCAGCCTGGAAGATCAGGTTATAGCAGGCCATGGGCTGACGCCGTTGCGGAAAGCGGTACAGGATACGCTGCCGCCGGACAGTCCGGCGGCGGAGAATATATCGGCCGGAAGCGGAATGGTCCAAGGAGCATCTCCTGACAGGGAATGGCGGGTTCACATTTCCACGGAGGAACAGCTTTTGTGTCTGGCGAAGCACTTGTCCGCCACAGGAGAGTACGGCCCGGATCAGGACGACAGGCGGCGGACCATAGAACGGCTTTATATGGAGAGTCATTTGCTGCTGTCCTCCGGGGGCGGCAAACGGCAGGGAAACTTACATGAGCCGGAGCGGGGCGGAAAAGAGGAAATGATAGGGCAGGCGCTGGAAACCCTGAACAAAGCGGGAATCGCCCTGTGGATCGCCCTCCCTTATATTCTGCGCAGCAAGGACCGAGAAATCATGGAAAACGCCATGGAACTGTACCGTCAGGAAAGGATACAGGGTTTTCTGGTCAGGAATCTGGAAGAATGGGGCTGGTTACAGCGGAAAAATCCACAGTGGCCGATTCAGCTGGATCACACAGTCTATGTGTGGAACAGCCGGTCGGCGGCGTTCTGGCAGGAAAAGGGCTGTGGACTGACCTGTCCGCTGGAGTTAAACGGCAGGGAATGGGACCGGCTATTGAGACAGCTGCAGCACTCTGACAGCCAGTCCCGGCAGAGGGGGACCGCCCATGCCCCGGAAAAGCTGATCTATGGCCGCATTCCGATGATGGTGACTGCCAACTGTATCGCCAAGACCGCCGGAAAATGCTTATGCGGACAGAGCGTACGGGCGGAAGGAGCGCTGACGGACCGTTATCGGACCCGGTTCCCTGTGGAGATCCGCTGCGATGTGTGCATGAACATAATCTACAACAGCGTCCCCCTCTCCCTGCACAAAGAACATGTACAAAATGTATACAAACGCCTGTCCTTCACCACGGAAAGCGGCAGTGAAATGTGGCAGATCCTGAACTTTTTTACGGACAAAGCCAATTCAAACGCAGGGGTGCCGCCCTACAAGAACTATACCACCGGCCATGAAAAGAGAGGAGTATTATAGGGCACGGCGGTTGCTGAAGCATCCCGCTGGCAACCCGGTGAAAAGTAATCAGGAAGAATCTGGCGCACAAATTTTTTCATTTTGTGGTTGCTATTCCCGGCGATTTCGTCTATACTTACCTTAGTCATATGACACACCGTATCGGAGGGAATTGCAATGATCGAAGCAACGAGCTGTGGTGGTGTGGTAATTTTCCGGGGCAAGATTTTACTCTTGTATAAGAATTACAGGAATAAATACGAAGGCTGGGTTCTTCCCAAGGGCACCGTGGAAGAGGGCGAGGAGTATAAGGAGACCGCCCTGCGGGAGGTGCTTGAGGAATCCGGCGCCAGAGCGTCCATCATTAAGTATATCGGGAAAAGCGAGTATACCTTCGCAGTGCCGGAGGACATCGTGTCCAAGGATGTACATTGGTATCTGATGATGGCGGACAGTTATTACAGCAAGCCACAAAAAGAGGAGTTTTTTGTTGACTCAGGTTTTTATAAGTACCATGAGGCGTGCCACTTGCTGAAATTTGCCAATGAAAAGCAGATTTTGGAGAGAGCGTACAGCGAATATCTGGAACTGAAGAAAAATAACCTGTGGGGCAGCAAAAAATATTATTAGACCTGAGTGACGCAGGTTCTGTTCCGGGGAGAAAATCCCCGGAATTTTGCTTTTTCGTATGCTTTTATAAATTTCATTTCCATTTGCCAATATTTGTGTTATACTAAGAGGCATAAATGGCTTTTTAAGATATCCGGGGAGGAACCCATGCCGCAGCTGGTATATTATCCCAGGCTCTATGTTAGCGAGGGCATAAACAGGGAAAAGTTGGAAAAACTAAAAAAGGACCTGTCAGCCAGGCCCCATAAGGCGGGGGTGTATCTGCTGACCCTGCCGGGGAATGCCTCGGACCAGTTGGATATCTATGCGTCAAAATATCTGCGCCAGAAGTTTTATGACAGGCATCCTCTCTATGTTATAGGAATCGCGGAGGACTATGATAAGGCTGTGGATATAGTGATGCGGATTACGTGGGAGGCTTGGACGTCCAGGGGGGATGCCAGGTTGAAGGAATATCTGATGGCGGGCATGGAGAGTGCGGATGTGGAGTGTGGTATTAAAAATACTTAGTATACTGGGAATTATCCTGCTTTGTCTTTTGGCACTCGCGGTTGCGGCATTGCTTCTGGTGCTGTTTTGTCCGGTGTCATACCGGGGAGGCGGCAGTGCGCGGGCGGGTAAATACCGGGCATGGTTCCGGTTCCGATGGCTCTTTGGCCTGGTGCGGGGCTTCTATGCGTATCCTGATAGCGGCAGTCTGAAAGTCAAGTTGTTGTGGCTGACAGTCTATGACAGCGGCGGGAAGCAGGAGAAAGCATCCCCGGAAGATAAGCTGTCCAGGCAAGTGGCGGAGGCGGAAGAGAGGGAGCAGTCAGGAAAGGGAGAGGCAGAGGTAGAAGGGCGGACACAGCCGGAGAGAACCGCTGCCAGAACAGAGAAACAGGCGCCGTCTGAACAGACCGCCATCAAAACAGAAAAACAGGCGCCGCTTGAACAGACTGCCATCAAAACAGAAAAACAGGCGCCGCTTGAACAGACTGCCATCAAAACAGGGGAACAGGTGCCGTCTGAACAGGCCGCCATCAAAACAGAGAAACAGGTGCCGCTTGAACAGACTGCCATCAAAACAGGGGAACAGGTGCCGTCTGAACAGGCCGCCATAGAGGCGGAGGGACAGAACTCGCCGAATCCGGCAGCAAGCGGAGAGGCTTGGCCGGATGAAGCCAAAGAGGCGCCTGCGGATAAACTGTCCGGCTTAAAGGATAAGCTGACTTTCTATCTGGAGATTGTGCGGGATGAGGAGAATCAGGAACTGGTAAAGCATGGTCTGACTCGTCTGGGCAAAATCCTAAAGAGCATCCGCCCCCGTTTTCTGCGGGCAGAGGCTCTGGTGGGTCTGGGAGAGCCGGACCTCACCGGGTATGTATATGGAATCTATTGGGCGGTAAAGCCTTTTCTGGGGAAGAAATGCCGCATGACTGTCACTCCGGATTTTGAGAGACGGATTTTGGAGGGAGAGGCCGTCCTGGGAGGGCGGATCATGGCAGCGACGGTATTACACCATGCTGTCAGGGTATTGCTTGACAGGCGTCTGCGCCGGCTGTTGGATAAAATGAAAAGGCAGGAATAATGTAAGCGAACAAATCAAATATATGGAGCTTTAGTTAATAAGTGAGGCAGGAGGATAAGAAAATAATGGCGGATAAGGAGACAAAAGGGAAAGAGATGGCGGACAGAAAAGGATTTCCCGGGGTGGTGGAATCTCTGCTGCAGGGAATGGACAATGTATTGTCGGCCAAAACCGTGGTGGGCCAGCCCGTGCAGGTAGGGGATGTTACGATTTTGCCCCTGGTGGATGTCAGTTTTGGCTTTGCCGCCGGGGCGGGCAGCAATTCGGATAAGAACTCTGCCAAGAACGGCGGAGGTCTGGGCGGAAAGATGTCTCCCAGCGCAGTGCTGATCATCAAGGACGGCACTACCAGACTGGTCAATGTGAAAGATCAGAATACCATGACCAAGCTGCTGGATATGCTGCCGGATCTGGTGGATAAATTCACTGGCAAGAAGGAAACGGGCCTGGAGGACGAGGAGGCCGTAAATATTGCCTTCCCCGGCAGGGAGGAAAAAGAGTGAAAGTATTTCTGTTCCGAAACAGGTTGCTGCCGCATATAGTAGCATAAGGACTGTTTTATTGAAGGAACGGGTATGAAACTATTTAAACTGATCGGGCTGGCCGCCTTTTTTATCGCATTGGGCATGCTGATTATGCTGTTTATGACCAGCAGGCTGATGGGGTTATTTTTGATTGCTCTGCTGCTCCTGCTGGGGTACTGTTGTCTGTGCTCCGATATGTGAGTGTACGGCGGCAGGCGGCGCGGGCTCACTCTCATATGATCTCAGCGGTTCTCCAAATATTCGTGCAAGCACGGCTGTCTGGCTTATTACCCGCAGGGATCAGGAGAGACGGGACAAGGATATAGGGACTGTATGGATATGGAAAACGGAATAAACTGGGAGGAAGTCGATAAGGCGAAAAACGAGGATGAACTGCGGGGGATGAAGCTGTGGCTGTTCCAGGAGAATATCCGTCTTCAGAATGAGCGCAGCGAGTTGGAGGATATGCAGGACAAGCTTCTTCAGGAGCGGGTTCGTTTCCGGGACGAGATGGATGCCATAAACCGGCGGATGTCCATGGAACAGAAGCGGCTGCGGGAGGAAAATCTGTTTTTTGAAAAGAAGCTGGCGATCCTGCAGGATGGATTTCGCAAGCTGGACGAAGACAGGCAGCGCTTTGAGCAGGAAAGACGCAGGCTGGAACAAAGCGGCAGATATCAGAAGCAGAGAGAAAACGTGGAACTGCTTGGGCAGGGAGATAATATTGCCCATATGCTGTTTCGCAGCGCCGGCAATCCCCTGACTCTGCGCAAGCGGTACAGGGATCTGCTGAAAATTTTTCATCCGGACAATTTTTGCGGAGACGCGGAACTGATGCAGTATATCAACCGGGAATTTCAGCGCCGCAAAGAAGAATAAGGACAACAAAATCAGCGCCGCAAAGAAGAATAGGGACAACAAAAAACCGGCTCATGTGAACCGGTTTTCCTTTTTTCAGTAAAGTATACAGTTAAGCTCTCTCAACCTTGCCAGACTTTAAACATCTGGTGCAGACATGCAGCTTCTTGGCAGCGCCATTTACCATGCATTTCACATTCTTGACGTTGGAATTCCATATTGCATTGCTTCTTCTATGAGAATGGCTTACGTTATTACCGAAATGAACGCCCTTACCACAAATATCACACTTAGCCATCTTGACACCTCCTCAACCTTAAGCTGTTTTCTCTATTTCATTGCATAAAAATTAACAACATTGATATATTAACAGAAAAAGCATGGAAAAGCAAGCAAAAAAATGAAATTTTTAATTTTTTGTTTTTGGGGTGTTCCATTTTTATCCAAAAGCATGTATAATGGTGAGTAATTGGAGTGTAAAACAGTGAGGAAGACTGCGGAACTCAAAATAAGGAGGTACTGATATGAAGGGTTCTTCTATGAATACACATATGGGCAATATCGTGATCAACAACGAAGTCATTGCCCAATATGCCGGAAGCGTGGCCGTGGAATGTTTTGGCATCGTCGGAATGGCGGGAGTCAGCATGAAAGATGGCATGTCCAAGCTCTTAAAAAGGGATAACCTGACCAGGGGCATCAATGTGAGCCTGAACAACAATAAGCTGACTTTGGATTTTCATGTGATCGTGGCCTACGGCGTGAGCATCATCGCCGTGTCGGACAATCTGATCAGTAGCGTGAAATATAAGGTGGAAGAGTTTACCGGTATCCATATTGAGAAAATCAACATCTTTGTAGAAGGTGTTCGAGTGATTGATTAAATTTAGGAGGATTTGTCGTGACTTCAAATACAATCGACGCTAAGATGCTGTCAAAGATGTTCTTAGCTGGTGCAAAAAACCTGGAAAGTAAGAAAGAATGGATCAACGAACTGAACGTATTCCCCGTGCCGGACGGCGATACGGGCACCAATATGACCATGACCATCATGTCGGCGGCCAGGGAGGTGTCTGCGCTGGGCGAAAATCCCGATATGGTGTCCCTGTGCAAGGCTGTGTCCAGCGGTTCCCTGCGGGGGGCCAGAGGAAATTCCGGCGTCATCCTGTCCCAATTGCTCCGGGGCTTTACCAAGAGCATCAGCGGCAAGGAACAGCTGGGCATCCCGGAGCTTGCCGATGCCTTTGAAAAAGCGGTGGAGACTGCCTACAAGGCGGTGATGAAGCCCAAGGAGGGCACGATTCTGACAGTGGCCAAGGGCGGTTCAGAGAAGGCGAGGGAACTGGCGGACGGCGGCATGGAGAATATGGGAGAGTTTCTTGACCAGGTGATTGCCCATGCCAGATATGTGCTGAGCCAGACCCCGGAGCTTCTGCCGGTGCTGAAGCAGGCGGGCGTGGTGGACTCCGGCGGCCAGGGGCTGGTGGAAGTGATGAGCGGCGCCTATGACGCCTTTTTAGGCAAGGAGATCGATTATACCATTGAGCAGGCGAGCAGCCGCCCGGCCGGCAAATCCTCCGGTTATCAGGCTCAGGCTGAGGCAGAGATCAAATTTGGCTACTGCACGGAATTTATCATTATGCTCAGCAAGACATTTAACATTAAACATGAGATGGATTTTAAGGCTTACCTGGAGTCCATCGGCGATTCCATCGTATGCGTGGCGGACGAGGACGTGGTCAAGGTACATGTACATACCAATGACCCCGGTCTGGCAATCCAGAAGGCATTGAAGTATGGACAATTATCCAATTTAAAGATAGACAACATGCGCCTGGAGCATCAGGAGAAGCTGTTTAAGATGAGCGGGAAGGAAGAAGCGGAAACTCCCGCGAAAGCGCAAGTTCCGGCTCAGACACCAGCGCAGGTTCCCGCTCAGCCGCCCAAGCCCGTGGGCTTTTTGGCGGTGTCCGTGGGCGACGGGGTGAACGAGATCTTCAAGAGCCTGGGCGTGGATCATATCATTGAGGGCGGCCAGACCATGAATCCCAGCACCGCGGATATTCTGGACGCCGTGGACCAGGTGAACGCGGAGTCCATTTTCATCCTGCCCAACAACAAGAACATTATCCTGGCGGCCAACCAGGCGGCGGAACTGATGACGGATAAGAATCTGCTGGTGATTCCCACCAAGACCATACCCCAGGGAATCACGGCGGTCATCAACTATGTGCCGGAGATGTCTGTGGAGGACAACGAACTCACCATGATGCAGGAGATCGGCAATGTCAAGACCGGCCAGGTGACCTATGCCGTGCGCGACACGATGATTGACGACAAGGAGATCAAGCAGGGCGACTATATGGGTATCGGCGATGCAGGAATCCTGTCCGTGGGCCAGGATATGCTGCAGGTCACCAAAGAGATGGTAAAATCCATGGTGGATGAAAGCAGCGAATTGATCAGTGTGTATTATGGCGGCGACGTGCAGGAGGATGCCGCGCAGCAGCTGCGCAAGGAACTGGAGGAAACCTATGGGAACTGTGATATTGAATTGCAGTATGGCGGACAGCCCATCTACTATTATGTGATTTCAGTGGAATAAGGGATGCGTGTGAAGGGTAGGAGCCGCCCGGGAAAGCGGCTGCCTGCCCTTTTTATAACTATCAAAAATAACGGCATTCAGGGGAGAGAGCTTTATGGATAACGGTACTTCTATATTGGAATTAAAGGGGATCGGCGAGAAATCCCAGAAGCTTTTTGCCAAAGTCAATATCCATACAGTGGGGGATCTGCTGTATTATTTTCCACGGGACTATGAGACTTTCAGTGAACCGGTGCCCATATCCCAGGTCAAAACGGGTGAAGTATGCGCCATCCGTGCCACAGTCTGCGGCACGGTGAATGTAAAAAAGGTGCGGAGCCTGACCATATTGAATGTGCTGGTGCGGGATGCCTTCGGAGGGATGCAGCTGACTTTTTTTAACATGCCCTTTTTAAAGAATGTGTTAAAGCCCGGCAGCAGCCATATTTTTCGGGGCAGGGCACAGTCCAGGGGCCCGGCGCTTTGCATGGAACAGCCAAGGATCTACAAGCAGGAGGAATACAGTCGGTATCTGGCCTTTATCCAGCCCCGCTATGCCCTGACTAAGGGGCTGACCAATCAGGCGGTGCAGAAGGCGGTAAAACAGGCTCTGACCTATTATGCATTTGGTCCGGATCCCTATCCGGAGCGGCTGCGCAGACAGTATGATCTGATGGACCGTCAGGAAGCCATGAATAACATGCATTTTCCTGCCAGCCATGAGGAACTGGTGAAGGCCCGCCGACGGATAGTGTTTGAGGAGTTTTTTTCTTTCTTATATCTGCTTCGTGAAAATAAGGAGCAGTGCAGGCTTCTGGAAAATGAGTACCGCATGATTGAGACGGCGGACACGGGCAGACTGCTGGAGCAGCTTCCCTACCGGCTGACGGGAGCCCAGACGCGGGCCTGGCAGGAGATAAGCCGGGATATGTCCTCCCCCTGGTGCATGAACCGGCTGGTACAGGGGGATGTGGGATCGGGCAAGACCATTATCGCCGTGCTGGCCCTGCTCATGTGCGCCGCCAACGGCTGGCAGGGCGCCATGATGGCCCCCACGGAGGTGCTGGCAGCCCAGCATTACGAGGGAATATGCCAGTATGTGGAGCAATACCATGTGGCCTTAAGGCCCATTCTTCTGGTGGGCAGTATGACAGCTAAAGAAAAGCGGGAAGCCTATGAAAAGATCGCATCCGGGGAGGTCGATCTGGTGGTGGGCACCCACGCGGTGATCCAGGAAAAGGTGCATTTTAAGAATTTGGCGCTGGTGGTCACGGACGAGCAGCACCGCTTCGGAGTGCGCCAGCGTGAGATTCTGGCCCAGAAGGGCAGCAATCCCCATGTGCTGGTCATGAGCGCCACGCCTATTCCCCGGACCCTGGCCATTATCCTGTACGGGGATCTGCAGGTGTCCGTTATCGACGAACTTCCCGCGAATCGTCTGCCCATCAAAAACTGCGTGGTGGGCACTTCCTACCGGCCCAAAGCGTATCAGTTTATCGAAAAGGAAGTGCGGGCCGGACGCCAGGCATATGTGATTTGTCCCATGGTGGAGGAAGGGGAGATGGAGGATCTGGAAAATGTGGCGGAGTACGCCCAGAAGCTCCGGGCTGCCCTGCCTGCGGACATCCAGGTGGCCACGCTCCACGGCAGGATGAAACCTGCCGACAAGAACCGTATTATGGAGGAGTACGCGGCCCACAATATTGACGTGCTGGTTTCCACCACAGTGATCGAGGTGGGAATCAACGTGCCTAACGCCACGGTGATGATGGTGGAGAATGCGGAGCGCTTCGGCCTGGCACAGCTTCATCAGCTCCGGGGCCGGGTGGGCCGGGGTGTCCACCAGAGCTACTGTATTTTTATCAGCGCCCAGGATAACAAGGAGACCCTGGAGCGTCTGGATATCTTAAACCGTTCCAACGACGGTTTCTTTATCGCCTCGGAGGATTTGAAACTCCGGGGGCCGGGAGATTTGTTTGGCATCAGGCAGAGCGGGGAGTTTGCTTTTCGGATGGGGGATATCTACACTGACGCGGATATACTGAAACAGGCCAGCCAGGCAGTGGAACAGGTCAGGGAAGCAGGGGGCGGTGTCTCGGGCGGCGCAGGAGGCAGTGCAGGAGACGGTGTCCCAGACGGCGCAGGAGGCAGTGCAGGAGACGGTGTCCCGGGCGGCGCAGATAGCTGCGGCCCGGAGGGGAGCGTCCAGAGCCGGGGCGGTCCAGGCGGGAATACGCAGGATGAAGAATATCGACGGCTTGTACAATATTTGCACGAGGAAACCCGGCTGCAGGTTGACTTTAGGACTATTTAAGGATATAATATGAGTAATTTTCTATAAATCAAACTATCCCAAGAGAGGAATGAAAAAACAATGTCAAAGGTTGCTGTTATCACAGATAGTAATAGTGGAATAACCCAGTCGCAGGCCAAGGAGTTAGGTATTTTTGTGTTGCCCATGCCCTTTTTTATCAATGAAGAGACTTATTTTGAGGATATCAGCCTGACCCAGGAACAATTCTATGAGATGCTTAAGGGGGGCGCGGATATCCACACCAGCCAGCCGTCCCCGGACTCGGTGATGCAGCTGTGGGACCAGGTACTCAAGGAGTACGATGAGATTGTGCATATTCCCATGAGCAGCGGGTTGTCCAGTTCCTGCCAGAGCGCCATTATGTTGGCCCAGGACTATGAGGGTAAGGTGCAGGTGGTAAACAATCAGCGGATCTCCGTGACCCAGAGACAGGCGGCTCTGGATGCCAAGCTGCTGGCTTCCAAGGGTATGAACGCCCGGGAGATCAAGGATTTCCTGGAGGAGGATAAGTTCAACAGCAGCATTTATATTATGCTGGATACGCTGTATTACCTGAAAAAGGGCGGTCGTATCACGCCGGCTGCTGCAGCGCTGGGCACTCTGCTGAAATTAAAGCCCGTGCTGCAGATCCAGGGGGAGAAGCTGGACGCCTTTGCCAAGGCCCGCACCACCAACCAGGGCAAATCCATTATGATCAGTGCTATCAAAAAGGATATTGAGAACCGTTTCGGGGGTATGACAGAGGATAAGCACATCTGGCTGGAGATCGCCCACACAGCCAATGAGGAGGCTGCTGAAGCTTACAAGAACGAGATTCTGGAGCAGTTCCCCGGCTATGATATCCACGTGGATCCCCTGTCCTTGAGCGTGGCCTGCCATATCGGCCCCGGGGCGCTGGCATTTGCCTGCTGTAAGAAGATAGAGGTGTAGAAGTACATGAAATAGACAGTTTAGGGCACTTCGTACAGAGGTGCTCTTCATTTATATCCATTTCTATAGTTTTTGCATGAAAACAGCATATGCAGGATTTCCTGCACATCTGAAATTGTATGTGCAAATATAGTAGTTTTGCCTTTTCCTGCCACAAAATGTATGCTATAATGTATTAAACAAAAAGACGGATGCATGAGAAAATGCACAAAACCGCTGGGGATGAGAATCTCTTGGGGTTTTGCTGGCGTTTTTCCGGCATGTGCAAAAATCCTTCCTGTGATTATTCTGTCCCGGGGAGATAACAATAACTGATATGAACGAGGTAATTTATGGCTAAAGCAACTGATTATGGTGCATCCAGCATTACGGTGCTGGAGGGCCTGGAGGCGGTGCGCAAGCGTCCGGGCATGTATATTGGCAGCGTGTCCACCAAGGGCTTGAATCATTTGATCTACGAGATTGTGGACAATTCCGTGGACGAGCATCTGGCGGGCTTCTGTGATACCATCCGGGTAACTCTGGAGGCGGACGGATCCGCCACCGTCAGCGACAACGGCAGAGGCATTCCTGTGGGGATGCATGAGAAAGGCATCAGCGCCGAGCGGCTGGTGTTCACCACGCTGCATGCGGGAGGAAAATTTGACAATAGCGCTTATAAGACCAGCGGCGGTCTCCACGGGGTGGGCTCCTCGGTGGTGAATGCGCTTTCGAACCGATTGACCGTGACGGTCAAACTGGGCGGCTGTATCTATCAGGATCAATATGAGAAGGGCTTACCTGTGGTGGAACTGGAAAACGGCCTGCTTCCTATCATCGGCAAGACCAGGGAGACGGGCACTACCATTAATTTCCTGCCGGATGACACGATCTTTGACAAGACCCGTTTCAAGGAGGATGAGGTTAAGAGCCGTCTTCATGAGACCGCTTACCTGAACCCTGAACTGACCATCATTTTTGAGGATAAGCGTAAGGAGGATCCTGAACAGATCACATTCCATGAGCCGGAGGGGATCATAGGGTTTATCAAGGATATGAACAAGGGGGATGAACCTGTTCATGAGTGTATTTACTTTAAGGGTGAATCTGAAGGCATTGTGGTTGAGGCAGCTTTTCAGTATGTGAATGAGTTTCATGAGAATGTGCTGGGCTTCTGTAACAATATCTACAACTCCGAGGGAGGCACCCACCTGACGGGCTTTAAGACCCAGTTTACCAATGTGATCAACACCTATGCCCGGGAATTGGGAATTTTAAAGGAGAAGGATGTGAATTTCACCGGAGCGGACGTGCGCAACGGCATGACGGCGGTGGTGTCCATCAAACATCCGGATCCCCGCTTTGAGGGGCAGACCAAGACAAAACTGGATAATCAGGATGCCGCCAAGGTGGTGGCCAAGGTCACCGGCGAGGAGATCGTTAGGTATTTTGACCGCAATTTGGAGGTATTAAAGAGTATTATCGGCTGCGCGGAGAAAGCCGCCAAAATCCGTAAGACGGAGGAGAAGGCCAAAACCAATATGCTGACAAAGCAGAAATTCTCCTTTGATTCCAACGGCAAGCTGGCCAACTGTGAGTCAAAGGATCCCTCCAAATGCGAGATATTTATCGTGGAGGGAGATTCCGCAGGAGGCAGCGCCAAGACGGCCCGGGATCGCAGTTTCCAGGCGATTCTGCCCATTCGGGGCAAGATTCTGAATGTGGAGAAGGCCAGCATTGACAAGGTCCTTGCCAACGCGGAGATCAAGACCATGATCAATGCCTTCGGATGCGGTTTTTCCGAAGGGTACGGCAACGATTTTGACATCAGCAAGCTGCGATACGACAAGATAATTATAATGACGGATGCGGATGTGGACGGTTCCCATATCTCCATGCTGCTTTTGACTTTATTTTATCGGTTTATGCCGGAATTGATCTATGAGGGGCATGTGTATATCGCCATGCCGCCCTTGTACAAGGCCATGCCCTCCAAGGGTAAGGAGGAGTATCTTTATGACGACAAGGCGCTGGAGAAGTACCGCAAGCGGCATAAGGGGCCGTTTACGCTGCAGCGCTACAAGGGTCTGGGCGAGATGGATGCCCAGCAGCTGTGGGAGACTACGCTGGATCCTGCCACACGGATGATGAAGCGGGTGGAGATCGAGGACGCGCGGCTGGCCACGGATCTGACCAGTACTTTGATGGGGACGGATGTGCCGCCTAGAAGGGCGTTTATTTATGATCATGCTACGGACGCGGAGTTGGACTATAATGCGTAGAAAGGGCGTTGGGGTTAAAGGGGGCTCGGGGTTAAAGCGGTCTCGTCCCGGGCGGGCAGTATGCCCTTGCTGCGACATGCTCTCGCTCGATGTTCTCCGTAGCGATACGTAAGCGGGCAAAGTACGCCCGCCAAGTACCGACGGTTCGCCACGGTCGCTGCAAGGACATACTGCCCGCCCGGGACTCGGGACTGTTGAGCGGTTACTTTCTTTGAAAGGGGAAAGCATTTTACAATTTTTCAATTAGTTTGGGATGAAAGGGGAGCAGAAAATGGAATACGGAGATTGGGTTAGGCAGGGACTTGAGGGCGAGGCAGCTTTAAAGCTGATTTTGTGCGGAAGTGTGGAAAAGGCGGAAAACGGTAAGGTGGGAGTGGTCGCTGTTGTCTATGCCACCGAGGAAAAGTCTTTGGCAAAGAAGAAACTGGAAGAACTGACCGCCGCTTACCCGGACAATTATTACATGGTTTACAGTGTGCCATTGGATACGGATTTGACGGCTCTGGGGCATTATCCATCCATTGAGATTTCTATGGAGGATTTACAATAGTTTTGAACCTGATAATTTTTGAAGGTTCAGAATAACGGGGGTATGAGGGAATATGGCGGAAATTAAGATGGTAGTGACAGATTTGGACGGGACTTTGCTCAGGGATGATAAGAGCATCTCGGCGTACACCGAAAAGATTATTGAGAACGTGCGGCAGAGGGGCATTCTTTTTGTGATTGCGACGGCGCGGCCCATCCGGGCGGTGAAGAAATTTCTGCCCTGGGTTTCTTATGACGCGGCGGTTTTCCACAATGGAGCCGTGGTGGAGGAAGGTGATTGCAGGCTGGGGAAAACCGGGATTGAGAATCCGCTGGAAATCGTGACGGCTATTTTGCGGGATAAGCCGGATACTAAAATTGCGGTGGAGTCCAATGATGTCATGTACAGTAATTTTGACGCGGGAGAATTTTGGGCCGGGATCGAATATACGTCCACGGCGGATTTTCGGGAGATAGAGGATCTGGTTGCCGACAAAATCATCATCGGGGCAAAGTCTGTCGAGGAGATGAATGTCTTTCAGCCCTACCTCGGTGAGGGACTGTACATACAACTTTCGGAGAACAGAATAGCGACTATTCACAATAAGCAGTCTTCCAAGGTGGGCGGAATCCGGCTGATTGCGGAAAAACATGGTATTTCCCTGGATCAGGTGGCAGCCTTTGGAGATGACTACAATGATATAGAGATGCTGGGGGCATGTGGGATCGGCATCGCGGTGGAAAATGCCCTGGATGAGGTCAAAGCCGCCGCAGCGCAGATCTGCGGGAGCAACGAGTCGGACGGGGTGGCCAGGTGGCTTGAGGAAAATCTGACGCATGGAGTTGACTAATGAAAAGCATTATCCTGGTTGTAGATGATGACAAAACCAATTTGACTCTGGCCCAGAAAATTCTCCTGCCGGAGTATCGCTTTGCGGCATGCAATTCGGGTATGGCCGCGCTGAAATATCTGGAAAACAACCATCCGGATCTTATTCTGCTGGACATTAATATGCCGGATATGGATGGCTTTGAAGTGATGGAACGGCTGCGGCTGAAAGAGGAGACTGCATCCGTTCCGGTTATTTTTCTGACAGCTGACAATCTGGCCCAGACGGAGGTAAAATGCTTCCAGATGGGAGCGGTGGACTTTGTGACAAAGCCCTTTATGCCGGATATTTTGCTGAGCCGTGTGAGTAAGACGCTGGAGCTTGAGCACTACCGGCACAATCTGGAGGCCATGGTAAAGGAGCAGGCGGACAGGATCACCGAGGATGCCAGGCGCATAAGCAGGATTCAGGAATCCGTGATTGTGGGAATGGCCAACCTGATCGAAAGCAGGGACGGCAGTACCGGGAAACATGTAAAGAATACGCAGAGATACGTTAGAATGATTGCGGAGGAACTGTACAGGAGAGGGCTTTTTGCGGAGCAGCTGACAGAGATGTTTATAGAAGATCTGTGCAAGGCAGCGCCGCTTCACGATGTGGGAAAAATCAAGGTGCCGGACGCGATACTGCAAAAGCCCGGCAGGCTCACCCAGGAAGAATTTGAGACGATGAAAATGCACACTACATACAGCCGCAAAATCATACATATGATCATCGGTGATGTGGAGGACGAGCATTATGTGACGATTGTGGAGGATATTGCCATGTACCACCACGAGAGATGGGACGGCACGGGATATCCCACAGGACTGTCCGGGGAAAGCATTCCCCTGGCGGCGCGGATCATGTCTGTGGCGGATGTGTTTGACGCTCTGTATGAGGAGCGGGTCTATAAGCCGCCTGTCCGTCCCATTGAACGGATTATGCAGATTATGTCCGAGGGCAGGGGGACTCAGTTTGACCCGGTCATCATCGACGTGTTTATGGAAATGCTGCCCATGCTAAAAAAGACGTTAAACATAGAGTAATCGATGCCTAAAGCGGGCACATATGCATCACCTGGTAGTGTGCTGGCAGGAAACATACGGAACTCAAACAGTATGTTTCCGAGAAGTACACTGATGAATGTCTGAACGCCTAAAGCGGGCACATATGCATCACCCGGTAGTGTGCTGGCAGGAAACATACGGAACTCAAACAGTATGTTTCCGAGAAGTACACTGATGAATGTCTGAACGCCTAAAGCGGGCAGACATTTATCACCCGGTAGTGTGCTGGCAGGAAACATACGGAACTCAATTAGGAGGATTTACCTTGGATAACAGCAGGATGAAAAACGAAAAAGCCAACAAAAAATCAGAGCGGATTGTGCTGTGGGTATTCACGGTTTTTATGCTTTCCATGTTTGCTTCCTCCTTTTTGCTGGGGTGGAGCCTGATTGAGAAAGAAATTATCGTTGTGACGGTGCTCAGCAGCTGGTTTATCCATTTAAGGCAGTTTTGGAGTCATGAGGCCCGTACAAAATGGATTGCCGTTATGGCTTGGGTGGATTTTGGTGTCTATGCGATACATGCCACCAGCTTTACGTCCCTGTTAGCCACCATGTCCGCCTTAATTGTACTGCTGGGCATATTTTTTATGCCGCAGATTGTCTATATGGGGCTCTTTTTTTCCACGCTCATTCTCCTTTACCATGGGTTTGTGGCACACACCATTACGGCCAGCACAGCCAATGACGTTCTCCGGGTAATACTGCATATTATCTCATCTTATGCGGTCTCTGCCGTTACTCTGTTTATGATATCCGCACAGAGGGAAACCCAGGAACGGATGATTGAAAATATACGGGAATTGGAGATCGCCCAGCGGAGCAAGGATGACTTTATCGCGAATGTCTCTCATGAAATCCGCACACCGATCAATGCCGTATTCGGCATGAGTGAGGCAATTTTGCAGGAGGACCTTCCGGTAAATGTGAGAAAGGATGTCATCGACATTCAGACCGCAGGCAGAAATCTTCTGTCCGCGGTCAGCAATATTCTGGACTTTTCGGAGTTGGAGAGCGGCAGGGTGGAACTGGCTGAGGAGAGTTATAACATTACCTCCACAATAACGGATATCATCAATATGACGCTGACCATGTACAATGGCAAGCATCTGGAACTTGTGGTGGACTGTGATGCCGATCTCCCAAGCAATCTGCTGGGAGACGAGCAGAAACTCCGGCGTGTCGTTATGAATCTGATGAGCAATGCCGTGAAGTTTACCAGGGAGGGCGGTATTGTGCTGCGCATCAGCAGCAGAAAAGAGGAATACGGAATCAGTCTGATGGTCAGCATCAAAGATTCGGGCATAGGCATGGAACTGGCCGATATGGAAAATATTTTCGCCAGTTTCAGTCAGGTCAATTCCAGGCGCAACCGGGAGGAAGGCGGCGTTGGGCTGGGACTGGCCATTGCCCGTTCCCTGATTATGAGTATGGGCGGATTCATCACCGTAAACAGCACTCCAGGGAGCGGAAGTGAATTTCAGTTCACGATCCCGCAAAAGGTTCTGGACGAAACTCCTATTGTATCCGTGAAAAACAAGATGCATATTCATGCGGTGAGTTATATCAATATGGCTAAGTACGATTATTCCCTCATTCGTGAAGGGTATGAGAACTGTATCCGCCATATTTCCCAGCAGCTGGGTATCCCGCTGATTGCCTGTAAGAATCTGGTGGAATTGAAACGCCGCCTGGAGCGCGGCAATTTCAGCCACGTTTTTATCAGTTGGGAAGAGTATTGTGAGGACAGAAGCTTTTTTGAAAAGCTGGCGAAGGAGACCACGGTTGTACTGATTCTTGATTACAATCAGGAAACCCGGGGCGGCAGCAACATGCTTCGGATCTATAAGCCTTTTTCCATATTATCCATAGCGTCGGTGTTTAACGGACGGAAAATCGCACAGGGCGGGGAATATCAAAGTACCAGTGAGGTTCGTTTTGCGGCTCCCACTGCCAAAGTCCTTATAGTGGATGACAACGCCATGAACCTGAAGGTTATGGCCAGGCTCCTGCTGCCTTACCAGATCAATGCATATATGGCCGGCAGCGGCAGGGAGGCGCTGGAAAAGATAGAAAATATGGAATTTGACTGTGTATTTCTGGATCACATGATGCCGGAGATGGACGGCGTGGAGACCCTGCACCGAATCCGCCAGAAACCGGGCGCATATTATCAAAAACTCAATGTGATTGCGTTCACGGCCAACGCCATAGGCGGTGCCAGGGAAATGTTTATCTCGGAGGGCTTTAACGATTTTATCGCCAAACCCATAGAACTCAGTGTGCTGGATCGTATACTGCGCCGATATATTCCGGCGCGGAAGCAGATTGCCATATCGGAAAGCAAGGAGGAAAGCGAGTGTTTCTGTACCGAAAATGAGAAGAAAACAGAGGGCATGAGCAGGACAAGTGAATCGGAAAAGTATTCGCCTGACAGGGATGACTTTAAAGCCTTTGAGGAACTTGCCAAGGCGGGAATCCATGTGAAGCAGGGGATGACATACTGCGGCGATAAGGAGGGATTCCGCGAGATTGCCGGTATTTTTCATGCGGAAGGCGCCAGGCGGAAAGCGCTTCTCCAACAATATTTTGATGAGCAGGATTGGAAAAACTATGCGATTACGGCCCATGCGTTAAAGAGCAATTCCAAGGGAATCGGAGCGGATGATCTATCTGATCTCGCCCTCAAACTGGAAATGGCCGGTAAAGAGAACCATATTGACTATATTCTGGAGCACCACAGAGAGTTGTTGGATGCACATGAAGCACTGCTGAATATCCTTGCCAGTAATTCATTTATTTATCCGAAGGGAAATGCAGATGGAGGGCTGACAAAAGCCGGCATGACCGGAGAGCAGACGAAGCAGGCGGCGGAAAGGAACGGAGAGAAGGAAGAGCGCCAGGCTATGTCCCGGGAGTTGGATAAGCAGGTCATAACGGAAAGAATAGCACTGTTGAAAGAGAAGCTTTCCAGCTTTGAGAGCGATGGTTTGGACGATATTCTGGATGAACTGGCTCATTACCAATATAACGGGGGACCGCTCCGGGAATTGACAGATGAGATCAAGAGATTGACAGATGATTTTGATTTCCTTGGCGCGTCCGAGGTGCTGGATGCATGGAAGGAAAGATCCGGAGAAAGGGCATAGTGATAAGCAGAAAGGTCAGGATACACAGTTATGATCAAGAAAATGCAGACTTTTATACAAGCACTGTTTAGCAGGGAACTGGAACTTCAGGAACGGCTTGTGAGAATGGTTTTTTCCATGGCTTTTATTGCATCCATTATAGGGATGGGGCGCATATTGCTGGGAGCGGACCGCATTGTGCTGATTGCACTGATTCCCATGTGTGTTCTCTCCGGAATAGCCTTGTGGATCACTGTCAAATTCCATAGGATCAAGTTTGCCTCCTGGCTGCTGATCATCACTACCAATGTGTTTTTGCTGCCCATGGTCTTTCTCTTAAGCGGCGGTGTGGAGAGCGGTACGCCAATCTGGTTTGTACTGGGACTGGTATATGTCTTTTTGCTGCTTAAGGGCAGAGAATTTGCTGCGGCCCTGGCTGTTTCCATGGTCTCATATGCTCTTACATATTATGTTTCCTACAGATATCCGGATGTCCTGGCGCCGGTGATCGGACGATTTTATACTTTGGGCGATTCCTATGTGACGCTGATCTGCATCAGCTGTTTTGTGGGCATACTGCTTAAAAGCCAGATTGCGACATATGAGAGGGAACGATTGTTGATCGAGAAACAGAAGGAGGAGATTGAGCGGATCGCTCACGCAAAGGACACCTTTTTTGCCAATATGAGCCATGAAATCCGAACTCCCATCAACACGATTATCGGGCTGAATGAAATGATATTGCGGGAGGATATTTCTGATGAAATCGCTGAGAATGCCATCAATATCCAAAACGCCAGCAAGATGCTGCTGACAACAATAAACGATATCCTTGATTTGTCCAAGCTGGAATCCGGCAAGATGGAGCTGGTGCTGACCCAGTATGAGGTCAGCACAATTTTCAGTGATCTGGTAAATCTGATCTGGATTCGGGCGCAGCAGAAGGAGTTGGAATTTATAGTTGATATTGACCCCGAAATCCCCTCCATGCTGTACGGCGATGAAGTGCGGCTTAAGCAGGTAATCGCCAATTTGCTGACCAACGCGGTAAAATATACGGAGACAGGCTCTGTCATACTCTCTGCCAAGGGAGAGCGCGTGGAATCGGATGTCATTCTTCTGCGTATTTCCGTGGAGGATACAGGCAAGGGACTGCGCAAGGAGGACCTGGAAAATCTGTTTGACTCCTTCAAGCGCATAGACGAGAAGGAGAACCGCAATATAGAGGGAACAGGACTGGGGCTTACCATTTCCAGACAGCTTATAGAGATGCTGGGCGGAAAGATTTATGTGGACAGTGTATACCATAAAGGCTCTGTCTTTACGGTGGAACTGCGGCAGCACATAGTAAATCCACGGCCCATCGGTATCATTGATTTCGCCGCGCAGAATCAGCTGGCCAACCGCACGAAATACAAGCAGCGTTTTGTGGCGCCGGAGGCCAGAATACTGGTGGTGGATGACAATGACATGAACCGCATGGTGGCAGTCAAGCTGCTGCGCAGTACTAAGATAAAGGTGGACACGGCGGCCAGCGGAAAAGAATGTCTGAAAAAGACGGCGGAAAATACCTATCATGTCATATTGATGGACCATATGATGCCGGAGATGGACGGGGAAGAGACCTTAAAGGCCGTGCGGGT
>ERZ778511.974-NODE-974-length-22885-cov-7.468594_pt1 | contig 22885 bp, 20 predicted proteins | sample MGYA00510347_ERZ778511 | MGnify/ENA primary metagenome ERZ778511 (study PRJEB29527, sample SAMN07138967) | mouse gut metagenome | material: feces | host: mouse | place: China:Nanjing | collected 2016-01-25 ...
TCATTCATGGGGCAGGCTGACACACTCTGCATTCACTTTCCGCTTCCGGCAAAAGGGACAGCGAAAAAAGAAAAATCATTTGAAAACCCGTAAAAGCACCTCTGGGCATAGGCGCAAAAGAAAGGGGCACTGCTTCATCTGTCTAAACATCGTTTAGGCGTGAGGCAATGCCCTTTTCTCCGGCTATGCGGTAGTCGGCACACGTTTGTTCAAAACTCATTTTGGGCAATGGTGTTCCGACGAACAAAACCGCTTTTACGGAAAATTCTTATGAATGAGGGGATAAAAAAACGGGAGTTTATATCAAAATCTCGAATTAAATAGCTACCTTTGCAATAGAGTTGTTAGGAGTAGTAAAGCACAGCATATCAGTGAATTTGCATTGTCGCTAAATCGTTACCATAAAATCGAAACTCTCTTATTCTATTCTGATACACAATTAGATACCGCTTTTTTGATTATCCGAGGCAAAGATATAACAATAAATTGACAGGTGAGAAAGAATGAAGAAAAAATAACAAGGATTAGGATATTGTGTTTTTTTGTGAGGTGGGAGTGTCAATGAGCTTTTGTCGTTGTAATGAAAATGGTATGACCAGTGTATATTATATGCTATATTGGAAGTGAAAAAGGAGTGCAGGTTACTGTTTTTGATCATTAAGTCAATGGCCATGGAAGAGATTGTTCAAAGATTTTCCGAAGAGGAATAGGGGAAGATTTCTTGAGATGGAGACCACCCTTAGCTTTAACATATTTAACCTTTGTATACATTTAAGAGGGCTGAAAAACTATATTTCAAGTATTGGATTTGAAAAGTCTGTATTCGAATTTTAACACGAATACTTGGAATTTGAATTGCAATACGGAGATTTTGTTCGTAAAATGAGATGGTTTTTCGCGCTGTCAGGCCTGAAAAACAATGGAAAAGCAGGACTTTCGTGTAGAAAGCCCCGCTTCGCTATTACAAATATACGAAAATTTTTTCTGAAAAACAAGAAATGTTAAAATCGTGTCGGTGGGTATTTTCTCCGAAATATCATGTTGATTAAGGTTGATGTCGGATATTCTCCTGGAGTTTTTTCTTTTACCGCATTTGGGACAAAAACTGGTTCCTGTTCTCTTTTCTCGTGTCTGTTCTGACACCGTTTTACGCTTCTTTATCGGCAAAACTTATCAGGCGGCTGATGTACTTGCCCAGAATGTCGAACTCAATGTTTACCTTGCTGCCTTTTTGTATGTTGCGGAAGTTGGTGTGTGTGAGTGTATAGGGTATTATACAGACTTGAAAGCTGTTATCGGTCGGATTGCATACAGTGAGGCTTACGCCGTTCACAGTAACGCTGCCTTTGTCTACGGTACAATATCCTCGTTGCGCCATTTGGCGGTCGTGCCGGTAAGTGAACGTGAATATGGTGCTGCCTTCAGCCTCTTCTATAGCCGTGCATTCGGCAGTGGTGTCTACGTGTCCTTGTACAATGTGTCCATCCAGGCGCCCGTTCATAGGCATGGAACGTTCCACGTTTACTTCGTCACCTATGGTTAGTGACCCTAAATTGGACCGGCTGAGGGTTTCGTCTATGGCAGTTACGGTATAGGTGTCGTCTGTTCGTGCCACCACAGTCAGGCATACGCCGTTATGCGCTATACTCTGATCTATTTTTAATTCGTCGGTAAAGCCGCACTTAAAGGTGAGATGTAGGTTCTTTTGGTCGCGTTCCAAGGCTATGACCTGTGCGACGTCTTCAATAATTCCTGAAAACATATCTGCTGTTTTATTGTAAATGTATGATGGTGCAAAAATAAAAAATATTATTGGTTTACATGCTATCGTTTGCTTGTCAACCGAAAATAGATTCGTAACTTTGCTTTCGGTTTTATAAACATCAAAATTAAAAGGTATTATGATGAACGAATGGTTTGAATGTAAAATAAAGTATGACAAGACCATGGAGAATGGTCTGATGAAGAAGGTCACAGAACCTTATCTGGTGGATGCCTTGAACTTTACGGAGGCTGAACGCCGTATAATAGAAGAGATGACACCTTTTATGACCGGTGAATTTCAGGTGGCCGACATCAAGCGTGCTCATTATGCCGAGTTTTTCGAGACGGCAGAAGAGAGTGCTGACCGTTGGTTTAAGGCTAAATTGGTATTTGTGACATTGGATGAAAAAACTGGTAAGGAACGTAAAACGTCTCAGAACGTTCTTATTCAGGCCGCGGATTTGAGAGGGGCTATTACTCGCCTTGACGAAGGCATGAAGGGATCGATGATGGACTATGTGATTGCCTCTGTGGCCGAGACGCAAATCATGGATGTGTACCATTATAAAGAGGCTGTACCTGAATTTTCGCAGAAACAATCGGTGGAGGAGTAATTATGACTGATATTCAGAGACGACTGACAGATATTCAGGCCCAGCTCCCCACTGATGTGAAGTTAGTGGCTGTCTCGAAGTATCATCCGGCGGAGGCGATTGAACAGGCTTATATTTCGGGAGCCCGTCTATTCGGCGAAAGCCGCGCTCAGGAACTTGTGGTTAAGCATCAGGTATTGGCCGAAGATATTGAGTGGCATTTTATAGGTCATTTACAACCCAACAAGGTGAAATACATAGCTCCTTTTGTGTCCCTTATTCATGCTGTTGACAGTTTGAAACTACTCCGCGAAATTGATAAACAGGCGCATCGTTGCGATCGGATAATTCCTTGTTTGCTTCAACTTCATGTGGCGGAAGAAGAAACTAAGTTTGGATTGACACTTAGTGAATGTCATGAACTTCTATCTGGCGGTGAGTGGCGTGATTTGCATCATGTCCAAATAGTCGGTCTTATGTGCATGGCAACAAATACGGATGATGAAAATCGCATCCGCCATGATTTTCGTATGGCCTATGACTTTTACAGAAAGGTTAAACAGGAGTTCTTTAATGATACGGTAGCTTTCCGCTTCCGTTCTTGGGGGATGAGTGGAGATTTTCAAATAGCTATTGAGGAGGGAAGCAATATGGTACGTATTGGTTCATCCATTTTCGGTGACAGGTCCTATTAGAATTCAGATACCTTGATTTGTTTTAAGATTCTGGGATTTTTCTGTGGGAGTGCCTCCGATTGACCAATGAATACAATAAGGGAAGATTACTGCCATTGGAATGTTCAGTATCTTCCCTTATTGTGTGTGTTGTATTTTGACGCAAGAAGCAGTTTGTAGTGTTTCAGATACCCCCTTCTCTTATCAATTCGCGTGTTGTGCGGCGTGGCTTTTCTAACACTTGCAAGGTGTGAAGTTCGTTTTTGGCTGTTGCCTTTATCGTTATTGTGGGAGTGTGGTTCCCAAAGAAACTTTCGAAAGGACTACGTGGTGTTTGGTGCATGTTGAATGTCGCATCAAAATGGAGTTCCGGCAGTTTGATGATGCCTGTGTCCAGAGGAACTATCACATATTGTTCCCACACTATGGTATAATAAGGACGGCCTTTTTCAAGGGAACGGCTTAAAGTGTTATGGCGATTGATATTTAGTGCTCGGCTCCGTGCATTTTTTACCTTCATTTTTGTTTTGCATTCTACTTGGGTAAAAGGCATGTTGGCGAAGAGTATGTATGAAACCAGTATGCTGTCGCCTTGGTACACCTCTTTTTTGTCGCAGAAAGTACGCACAAAGAATTGCACTTCCTTTTTTTCTTTAGTCAGTGAGGGCAAGCAGAAAAGAATACTGGCGAGAATGAAGAGAGTACGTTTCATTTTGCGGGGCATTTTTTCTTTTGAAAAACCTAGAGACTCTTTCAGTTAAGTGTTTTGCATTCTTCCAACCATGCCGTTGAACAAGCATCACTGGGCATGCGCCAGTCGCCACGAGGACTGAGGGAGCAACTTCCTACTTTAGGGCCGTCGGGCAGGCAACTGCGCTTGAATTGCTGGGAAAAGAAGCGGCGGTAAAATGTAATAAGCCATTTCTTGATTGTTTCATCATCATAAACAGTTACACGTTCATCGGATCCGCCGAATGCCTGTTGGGCCATTTTATATATTTTAGTCGGCCGGAACCCGAATCGCAAAGTATAATAAAGGAAAAAGTCGTGGAGTTCGTAGGGGCCTACGAGGTCTTCTGTCTTCTGTGCTATATTTCCGTCGCTATCGGCCGGAATGAGTTCGGGACTGATAGGGGTATCAACAATATCGAGTAAAATGTTACGGCTATATTCGTCCGCGACATTTTCCGCCACCCATTTTACGATGTGCCGGACAAGTGTTTTGGGGATAGAAGCATTTACGCCGTACATGCTCATGTGATCGCCGTTATAAGTGGCCCATCCCAGTGCCAGTTCGCTGAGGTCTCCTGTACCTATGACAAAACCGTTCATCTGGTTGGCGGCGTCCATCAGTATTTGAGTGCGTTCTCTAGCTTGAGCATTCTCATAGGTGATGTCATGTTGTTGAGGATTATGTCCTAAGTCGCGGAAGTGCAATTCGCAAGCTTCGCGAATGTTTATTTCACGGATGGTTACGCCTAGACTCTTCATGAGTTCTATTGCATTGGTGTAGGTACGTTCTGTTGTGCCGAATCCTGGCATGGTAATACCTATAATTCCTCGGCGGTCGAGTTTGAGACGATCGAAAGCATTGACCGCAACGAGGAGAGCCAGAGTGGAGTCAAGGCCGCCGCTGATACCCACAATGACTGTTTTTGTGTTGGTGTGGCGAAGCCGACCTGCTAGTCCTTCCGACTGTATGCTGAGGATTTCCTCGCAACGTCTGTTCAACTCTCCACTTTGAGGTACAAACGGCAAGGCGTTGACGGAGCGTGAGAGAGGATGGGTGTTTTCTTGTGTTGTGCCGGATTCTAGTTCTATGGTACGGTATGCAGACCGGTTGATTTGTTGATGTAGAAGTTCGTATGCGGAGGAAAATGATGTGTTGACACGTCGTTCGTGGCGCAACAGTTCGACATCAATATCACTTACAATAATCTGTTCTTCCAATAGGAAAGGTGCTCCTTCTGCCAAAAGATGACCATTTTCGGCAATATAGGCACGTCCGCCAAAGACAACGTCCTGCGTACTTTCTCCCCAGCCGCATCCGGAATATATGTAGCCGCAAAGTGAGCGGGCGCTTTGGTTGATGACGAGTGTTTTCAGGTATTCTGCCTTACCGATAATCTCGTTGCTTGCGCTCAGGTTGAAGATCAGGTCTGCGCCGGCCAATGTAAGCCATGAACTCGGAGGAATTACTGCCCAAAGATCTTCGCATATTTCTATGCCGAATTTAATATCGGCAATGTCGAAAAGTAATTTTGTGCTGAATGGCACATTTTGTCCGCAGAATTTGAGTGTGGCACCTTCCGGTAATGTTGTTCCGGGGTGGAACCAGCGCATTTCGTAGAACTCATTGTAGTTGGGAATGAATGTTTTTGGGACGATGCCGTGTACTTTGCCACGCTGCAGAACTGCTGCACAGTTGAAGAGTGTTCCGCTATAGGCTATAGGCACGCCGATGATGGTTGTGACATTGAGGTTTCGGCTGAATTCCATGAGACGCAGTAGGGAGGCCTCTGCTTCGTCAAGTAATATTTGCTGCAAAAAGAGATCCTGGCAGGAGTAACCTGTCAGATTCAATTCTGGGAAACATACTATTTTAATGCCCATTCCTTCTGCACGAGCCATTATTTGCTCCACTTGTTCCGTATTATAGCGGCAGTCGGCAATCCTTACTTGTGGTACGGCTGCGGCAACTTTAATGAAACCGTTGTACATGTTCAATTAGGTTTTATAATGATATATGGAGTAATCAGGCTGAAGTTTTGGAAGTTATTCCTCATAGCGTGATTACTCCTATATATAAACAATGAGTGTCTTGTAAAGTGGTAAGGTCAGTTGCTTTTTTACTTGTCAGTTGGTTTGATGTCCAGATAAAGTTCGTCAAGTTGTTTGGGGTCTACGCATGAAGGTGCGTCGAGCATAACATCGCGTCCGGAATTGTTCTTTGGGAAAGCTATACAGTCGCGTATGCTGTCGAGTCCGGCAAAAAGTGAAACCCAACGGTCAAGGCCATAGGCAAGTCCGCCGTGAGGTGGAGCGCCATATTTAAATGCGTTCATAAGGAACCCGAACTGTTCTTGCGCACGTTCGGGAGTGAAACCAAGGACGTTGAATATTTTGGCCTGAAGCACGGCATCGTGAATACGGATGCTTCCGCCTCCAACTTCAATGCCGTTACATACCATGTCATAGGCATCGGCCAGAACATTTGCCGGATCGGTGTCGAGTTTGGCTATGTCGGAGGGTTTTGGGGAGGTAAACGGATGGTGCATAGCCATAAGACGGCCTTCCTCTTCGCTCCATTCAAACATAGGGAAGTCCACCACCCACAGCAAGGCGAATTTGTTCTTGTCGCGCAGACCGAGTCGTTGTCCCATTTCAAGACGGAGTTCGCATAGTTGCTTGCGTGCTTTCATCATGTCCGGACCGGAAATGATGAGGATAAGGTCTCCCGGCTTGGCATTCATCTTTTCTGCCATTGCGGTTAATGTTTCGGGAGAGTAGAATTTGTCAACGGAGCTTTTCACGGTTCCGTCTTCCTGTATGCGGGCATAAACAAGTCCTTTTGCGCCTATCTGTGGGGATTTCACAAAATCGGTGAGTTGGTCTATTTGTTTGCGCGTATAAGAGGCGCAACCTTCTGCACAGATGCCTCCTATGTAGGCCGCATCATTGAACACGGCGAAATCTCCGGTTCCTTTGAGAATATCCATCAATTCTACAAACTCCATGCCGAAACGCATGTCTGGTTTGTCGGAGCCGAAGCGGCGCATTGCCTCGCTCCACGGCAGGCGCAGGAAAGGCGCTTCTCCCAAGTCGTAGCCGCGCACTTCTTTGAAAAGATATTTTGTCATGCCTTCAAAGAGCTTGAGTATGTCATCTTGCTCGACGAATGACATTTCACAGTCTATTTGTGTGAATTCCGGCTGCCTGTCTGCACGCAAGTCTTCATCACGGAAACATTTTACAATTTGGAAATAGCGGTCTGTGCCGGCTACCATGAGCAGTTGTTTAAGTGTTTGAGGGCTCTGTGGCAGGGCGTAAAATTGTCCGGGATTCATACGTGAGGGCACGATAAAGTCGCGTGCGCCTTCAGGTGTGGAGCCGACTAGGACCGGGGTCTCAATTTCCATGAAACCTTTTTCATCGAGATAGTGGCGCACTGCCAGACAGAATTTGTGACGCAATTCAAGATTTGCGCGTACATTAGCGCGGCGGATATCAAGATAACGGTATTTCATGCGCAGGTCATCGCCGCCGTCAGTATCTTCTTCAATGGTGAAAGGAGGAACTTCGGAGGCGTTGAGTATGTTGAGTTTCTTTACGATAATCTCAATTTCTCCGGTAGGCATTTTGTCGTTTTTGGCATAACGCTCATTGACAGTGCCGACAATTTGGATGACAAATTCGCGGCCAAGCTTGTTGGCGCGTCCGCATAGTTCGGCATCAGAACTTTCGTCAAAAACCAGTTGGGTTATACCGTAACGGTCGCGGAGATCAATGAAAGTCATACCACCCATTTTGCGACTGCGTTGTACCCAGCCTGCCAAGGTCACTTCTTCGCCGGCATGTTCAAGGCGAAGTTCCCCACAAGTTCTACTTCTATACATGTGTTGTCTGTTTTTTATTTTCTTTGTTTATTTATGGCTGCGAAATTACAACTATTCTTTGAAAGGGCGAAGCCACAAGCGGGGAAAGTGTGGCTTTACTCCTGTCAAGAACAAGATGTCAACAGTTTTAGTCAATGAAATGCCTTTATCGCGTAAAGCGGCAACTCTAGCACGGCATTGTTGTACTGTCTGCATTGTATTGTCTCGCCGCAGTCTTGTAGCCGTAACCATCGTTACGTTGTCAACTTTATCTGTCAACCGACTTTTTACATAATTGGAAATTAACATTTTTAACCTTTTTATGTATTCTGAAGAGGTGGAATATCAACTCTAAGTATTGGAGTGGTGAAAGTCCTTATTGAAATTTTAACACGAATACTTGGATTTTAAATTCCGATACGGGGAGTTTTCTCAAAAAAAACGCTGGAAAACTGTGGTTGCTGGTTTGAAAAACATTGAAAAAGCGGAACTTTCTACTTGGAAGCTCCGCTCTGCTGTTACAAATATACGATATTTTTCGCCTAAAAGCAAATTGTGTTAAAATATGGGTGATGGTGCCGAACGGAATTTTTGACCAATGTAAAGAGGTGGAGCGGATCTGATTTAGCCGAACATGACTTTTAAAATGTCGTATCGCGTGTGGCGGATGGTGAGGAACTCTTGTTGATTTGCTTTAATTCTCTTTTTTCCGGTGGACCTCCGCAACAGCATTTTCTGTTTAGGAAAAGCGATTAAAGATTGAACATATTGAAATCAGGGAGGAGGAGCCTTTATATAAATCCTCAAAAGTTCGTTTTTGTCAGTGCTTTTGCGTATATTTGCGTCAATAAACTATTTAAACATTACTCATTATGATGAAACAGATAATAAACGGCCGTATTCTAACGCCTCAGGGATGGTTGGAAGGCGGCTCCGTTGTTGTGGAAGGCAACAAAATCGTAGCTGTTCTGGACAGTGAAATTCAGGTGAAAGATGCAGAGATTATAGATGCTAAAGGCGCAGATGTTGTGCCGGGTGGCATTGAAATGCATGTACACGGTGGCGGCGGACGTGACTTTATGGAAGGCACGGAAGAGGCTTTCCGTGTAGCCGTTGACGCTCATTTGCAATATGGTACAACAGCTATTTATCCGACACTTTCTTCGTCTACCATGCCAATGATTGAAGCGGCTGTGGAAACGTGTGAAAAGTTAATGGCAGAACCGGACAGCCCGATAATGGGATTGCATTTGGAAGGGCCGTACTTTAACATGAAACAGGCTGGCGCGCAAATTCCTGAATGGATTAAAGCTCCTGATGCCGCAGAATATGAGCCTTTACTTGAAAAGGCCAAGTGTTTGAAACGTTGGGACGAAGCTCCCGAACTGGAAGGCTCGGTGGATTTCATCAAAGCTTGCCGCAAGCATGGAGTGTTGCCTTCTATCGCCCACACCCGTGCCACTTATGAAGATGTAGAGGCGGCTTACAATGCAGGTATGACACACGCTACTCATTTCTATAATGCGATGCCTGTGGTTTATAAGTCTCGCGAATTTAAAACGGCGGGTACGGTGGAGAGTATCTTTACGCTCAAGGATATGACTGTGGAGATGATTGCTGACGGCATTCATGTGCCTCCTGTGATGCTTCGTATGATTTACCAGATAAAAGGTGTAGACAAGACAGCACTCATTACGGATGCTCTTTCCTGTACGGCCAGCCGGATTGACGGAGCTTTTGATCCTCGGGTTATTATTGAAGATGGTGTGTGCAAACTTTCCGACCGTTCGGCCTTGGCCGGAAGTATTGCGACCATGGACCGCCTTGTGCGTACTTGTGTGCAACAGGCCGGCATACCGATGGAGGATGCCTGCCGTATGGCTAGTGAGACGCCTGCTAAAATTATGGGAATTTATGACCGCAAAGGCTCTATCGAAAAAGGTAAGGACGCAGACATCATCATGTTTGACGGAAAACAGGAACTGAAATTCGTCATGCAGATGGGACGCATAGTTCGTTCGGATTTGTAAAATATTTTCAGGATATACCCTGAAAACATGAAAATATCCCCTTATTCTTTTGAGATTACAATTTTTGTAAGAAAGAATAAGGGGATTGATTTATCGTTTTATCCTCATTGGAGCTTGTTACATTTCAGTGTCTGTTGGGTCTAGTCTAAAACGTGTATAATCAGACCGCTCCGCAATTTGGGCTCAAACCATGTAGCTTTGGGTGGCATTATATTGCCACTGTCGGCAATGTCTATAATTTGTTGCATGTTGACAGGGTAGAGAGCTAAAGCCATTTTCATTTCCCCGCTGTCTACGCGCATTTTCAGTTCGCCAAGTCCGCGCAGTCCGCCAATGAAATCGATGCGCTTGTCGCTTCGCAAATCCTTGATACCTAGAATTTCATCAAGTATGAGGCGTGAGGAAATATCGACATCGAGTACACCGATAGGGCTTTCTGCATTAAATGTTCCGGGTTTCGCTAGCAGACTATACCATAGGTTGTCAAGATAAAGCGAAAATTCATGTAACTGTTTGGGCTTGTAATTTTCTGTTCCTTTGGGAGTTACTATGAAATTCTTTTCCAGCGCCTTAATGAACTCTTCTGAAGATAGGCCGTTGAGGTCTTTCACTACGCGGTTGTAGTCGAGGATCGTGAGTTGGTCAGCCGGAAAACATACGGCCATGTAGTAATTGTATTCTTCATCGCCACGGTGGTTGGCATCCTGTTCCGCTCTTTCTTTACCAACGCGTGCAGCAGCAGCAGAGCGATGGTGACCATCGGCAATGTAGAGGGCTTCCATTGCCGAGAATTCTTTGGTGATGATATTCTGATCTTTTTCGTCGCTTATAATCCACAATTTATGACCGAAACCGTCAATGGGGGCGATAAAGTCATATTCCGGTTGAGAATTGGCGTATTTTGTTATAAGTGCCGCTAACGGGGCATTTTCTTTGTAGGCTAAAAAGACAGGCTCTATGTTGGCATTAGTCTTGTTGACATGCATCATGCGGTCGTCTTCCTTGTCACGGCGGGTGAGTTCGTGTTTTTTTATGATGCCGTTCCAGTAATCATCTACATGGGCGCAAAGTACAAAACCATATTGTGTCTTGCCGCTCATCGTTTGGGCGTAGAGGTAGTAGTTTTCCTTTTCGTCCTGTTTCAGCCAGCCCTTGTCCAGAAATTTTTTGAACTGTTCGGCGCCGCTGTCGTATACGCATGGGGCATATTCGCTGGTCCCTTCAGGAAAATTGATCTCAGGTTTTATGATGTGGTAAAGTGACTTTTCGTTGCTGCCGGCTTCGATGCGGGCTTCTTCTGAAGTCAAAACGTCATAAGGGCGGCATTCCACTTCTTCAACCAATGTTGCAGGCGGTCTTACTCCGCGGAAAGGCTTAACTCTTGTCATCGTATTGTAGAATTTTTTAGGTTGATAAAAGTACGATATTAGCAATGGATGATAAAAGGACAAACCGGCAGACATCGCATAATCTTTTTGGAAAAATTGTCAGTCTGCCGGTTTTCTTGTTATCCGTTTGAGAGATTATTTGTTTACCTGAAATTGTTTTGTGCCGTTTTCAAAGAAATCCACTATTTGTTGTGCTGCGGCCAAACCTGCGTTGATATTGGCTTCTGAGGTTTGTGCCCCCATTTTTTTAGGTGTAAAAACATAGCGTTCACCTAGTTTTTCTATAGCTTCCTGATGGGCATCAAGTTTCAAGTCGGTTACATAACGTAAATCCTCGCGTTCCGTCATGGCTTGGAGCAATCCTTGTTCGTCAATCACTTCTTTGCGGGCAGTATTCACGAGAATGGCGTTTTTCTTCATGTTCCTGATAAGGTCATAGCCTATGCTGCCTCGGGTTTTGGGGGTTGCCGGAATATGTAGGCTTACGATGTCATTGTAGAGGAATAAGGCTTCTACCGATTCGTGTACATGGAAACCGGCGTCAATGATTTTCTGTGGGCGGTTAAGCGGAGAGAAGCTGGATACGTCCATGCCGATACCTTTGGCAATACGGGCCAGGTTTTGTGCTACAGCTCCAAAGGCCATCAGACCGATTTTCTTACCCATTAATTCAGTACCGGAAGTGCCGTCATATTTGTGACGAATAGTATAAATCAGCAGGCCGACAACAAGTTCGGCTACAGCATTGGCATTTTGTCCGGGGGTGTTCATAACCACTATGCCAAGCTGTGTTGCTGCTTCAAGATCTACATTATCGTAGCCGGCTCCGGCACGTACCACAATCTTAAGTTCCGGCGCGGCCTCCATCACTTCTTTATCCACTTTATCAGAGCGGATTATCAGGGCATTGGCTGTTTTTACTGCTGCCAGAAGCTGTGATTTTTCTGTGTATTTCTCCAGAATCTCACAGTCATAACCGGCTGTGTCGAGTATTTCCTGTATACCTTTTACCGCAGCGGAGGCAAAAGGCTTTTCGGTTGCAATTAATACTTTCATAAGTTGTCAGGTTTCAGGGATGGGAAAAAAGAAAATTGTCAGGCGTGCATTTTCTCATATTCCTGCATGCAGGCTACCAACGCCTTTACGCCTTCTATTGGCATGGCATTGTAACATGATGCGCGGAATCCGCCGACTGAACGGTGGCCTTTGATGCCGGACATACCTTTTTCTGTGGCGAATTTCAGGAAGTCTTTTTCCAATTCCTTGTATTTATCGGCCATTACGAAGCAAATGTTCATCAGTGAACGGTCTTCTTTTGCTGTCACGGTTCCTTGGAACATTTTGTTGCGGTCTATTTCACCATAGAGCAATTCTGCCCGTTCTTGGGCGCGCCGTTCCATTTCTTTTACGCCTCCCTGCGATTTAATCCATTTGAGCGTTTGAACTGCGCAGAAAATAGGTACGACTGGAGGAGTGTTGAACATCGAACCTTTGTCTACATGTGTGCGATAGTCAAGCATTGTAGGAATTGAACGGCTGACTTTTCCCAGAAGTTCATCTTTTACGATAACAAAGGTAACACCTGCCATGGAGAGGTTTTTTTGTGCTCCGCCATAAATCATCCCGTATTTGCTTACATCTATGGGGCGGGAGAATATATCACTTGACATATCGGCAACTAGGGGAACCGGACTGTCTAGGTCTTCATGTAATTCCGTTCCATATATGGTGTTGTTGGTCGTGATATGGAAATAGTCCGCATCTGCCGGAATGTCATAGTTCTTGGGAATGAAAGTGTAATTGGCATCGGCTGATGAGGCAACTTCAATGACTTCACCGAAGAGCTTGGCTTCTTTCATGGCCTTTTTTGCCCATACTCCAGTGTTGAGGTAGGCTGCTTTTTTCTCAAGCATATTGAAAGGTACCATGCAAAACTCCAAGCTGGCTCCACCGCCAACGAAGAGTACGGAGTAACCTTCTGGAATATTGAGAAGCTCTTTGAAGAGAGCTTGCGCTTCATCCATAACGGCTTGAAATTCTGGGGTGCGATGGCTGATTTCCATGAGAGAAAGTCCCATGTCTTGAAATTCTATGCAAGCTTCAGCTGTGGCTTTCATTACTTCTTGCGGGAGAATGGAAGGACCCGCGCCGAAATTATACTTTTTCATTGTAGGTTAGTTTTAGATAGGTTAATACTTTTTTCTTACAACGGCGAATGTATGAAAAAAAAATAGTATGGACAAGTATTTTCAACGGCTTTTTTTCTTTTGTTAAAATAACACAGTGAAATGGTATGATGGAATGGGAGGGGAACGTTTGCGCAGACGTTTAAGGATTACATATCCAGGGAAGGGATTGGTTCGCCTGAAAGAAACGTGTTGCGTCGTGTTTTCGTTTGAAAACAGGAAAGGTTGAGTTGGCTAAGTCGATGTTATTAATGGGAGGGACAGAGTGAATGGAATGATAGGTACTGAATTTTAACACTATTTGCTTTTGATCGTAAAATGTCGTATCTTTGTAATAGCGAAGCGGGACTTTACACATGGAAGTCCCGCTTTTTCATTGTTTTTCAGGTAAGTTCAAGAGAAAAATCACCATATTCGTTGCTCAAAATCCCCGTATTCGAATTTAAATTCCAAGTATTCGTGTTAAAAATCCGATAAGGACTTTTCCTTTTTTCAGGTTTGAAACCTGTTTTTCAATGCTCTGAAATGTAATAAGAAGTTAAATATGTTAAAGTGGAAGACGTTGGTTCAAGTTCTCCTAGAAGGGCATAAAGCACACTTCTAGGAGAATTTTCCTGATTAAAGTGGTTGGACTAATGTCAGAAAGGTACTTCGCTTGAAGGTGGCGCAAAAGGTACGGCATCGGGTGGGAGAGGAGGTGTGTCATTCGGTGTGGGAGGAATGTCGTTGGCTGTGAATCCTCCGCTGATCATGCCGTTATCTTCTCCCGGCATTGGTACGACAAAGTCGTCGTCAGGATTCTGAAAACGTGCATATTGCCCCTTGAATGTAAGAAGTACATCGCCAACGGCACCGTTACGATGTTTGGCAATGATGATTTCTGCCTTTCCGCGGAGGTCACGGCCTTGTTGGTCTGAAAATATACGGTAATATTCCGGACGGTGAATGAAAAGTACCATGTCGGCATCCTGTTCGATGGCGCCGGATTCTCGCAAGTCTGACAATTGCGGGCGTTTGGCCTCTGCGGCATTTTCATTTGGGCCGCCTCGATTTTCCACTCCACGGTTCAGCTGTGACAAGGCAAGAATAGGGATGTTAAGTTCTTTAGCCAGTCCTTTGAGAGAGCGGCTCACTGTTGAGACTTCTTCCTGACGGCTGCCGAAACTCATGCCTGAGGCGTTCATAAGCTGAAGGTAGTCAATCATAATCAGTTTTACGCCGTGTTCCCGCACCAGACGCCGTGCTTTGGTGCGTAATTCGAATACCGAAAGCGATGGAGTGTCATCTACGAATAGTGGGGCGCCATAAAGGTCTTTTATGCGATGGTCGAGTTGTCCCCATTCGTAAGGGGCCAGTTGTCCGCTTTTTATTTTCTCGCCGGTTATTTCGCATACGTTCACAATCAAGCGGTTAACCAATTGTACGTTTGACATTTCCAATGAGAAAAAGGCTACTGGGATTTTTTGATCTACGGCTATGTTCTTGGCCATACTCAAGGCAAAAGCCGTCTTACCCATAGCGGGACGTGCGGCCAGGATCACGAGATCGGAGTTTTGCCATCCGCTTGTCATTTTGTCTAATTCCTGAAAACCGCTGGCAATGCCGCTTAATCCGTCACTGCGTGCGGCGGCTAGTTGCAGCATGTTGTAGGCATCATTGATAACCGGGTCTATTTGTGTATAATCTTTCTTTAAATTACGCTGTGAAATTTCGAAGAGACGGCCCTCAGCTTCCTGCATCAGCTCGTCCACATCCTGTGTGGCATCGAAAGCTTTGGTTTGAATGCCGCTTGTATAGGTTATCAGTTCACGAGCCAGATATTTTTGAGCGATGATGCGGGCATGGTATTCGATGTGAGCCGATGACGCCACCATGCCGCTCAGTTGGGTGATGTAGAAAGGACCGCCCACTTCTTCCAAGGTGCCGGAGGATTTCAGCTGCTCGGTAACGGTGAGTATATCCACCGGCTTCTGTTCGATGTTGAGTTTACGGATCGCCTCATAGATGAGTTTGTGGCGTGTTTCGTAAAAACTTTCAGGGCGGAGTATTTCGCTGACGAGAGAGTAAGCGTCTTTCTCAATCATCAGAGCGCCGAGTACCACCTTCTCCAAGTCAGGAACTTGAGGCTGAAGGTGGCCATAGTCGTCGGTGGCTGGAGTTTGTCCTTTTTTAGGCGTATATTTTCTTTCTCTGTTGTTGGCGGGCATAAATGAGAGTTGTTATCAGTTCTTTTCTACTTGTGTCTTATCTTTGTATTCTTCACATCCCATGTCTGGCCGGTTATCTTGCAACCTGTAGCGTCCGAGGCGGTCGTAGGGATAGTACTGTCGGGTTATCTGGGGATCGGCAGAATCAATAGCCTGTGACAAAGAATCTAAAGCAAAAGTGAAAATCAATTTGTTTAAGTCGAATTTTGGCGAAAAGTTGTTTTCGCGCCATACCTTATGATTGTTTTTGTCGTTATCCCAAAGACAATTGATAATATATTCGTTGTTAATTTCAGGAGTGTTGAGCAGACAACTTTCAAATGAATAGTTGAAAGGATCGTCTTTATAGCGGTCGGATTGATTACCCATAATCTCATCATCAGAGTAGCCTGTGATGATGCAGTTCATGAAGCGGGCTTTGTGAAGAGGCAGACGGATATTTCCGTCTGTATTGCTGTAACTTAAAGCAACGCCGCGTCCGCCCGTAAAGGAATAAAAATTGCCAATGGTACAATGTACGAATGTGGCATCTCCGCCCTGAAGTGTTACGCAGTTGCCTCCGGCATTGGTTAACTGGCTATTGCCGACAAAAACTTTAGATGCACGCACAGAAAGTACGTCACCGCTCATGTTGTGGATAATGCTGTTCTCTACTACAAGTTTTTCTTTTGTAATGTCTGAAGAGTCGCAGAGAATACCGAAACTACCACTGTGTATATCACAGAAATTTAATTTGTTATCATAACTTACCTTATCTAATACTATACCTCCCCATTGCCCTGGTATGCGGTCATAGGGTTGTTGGGAAAACATATTTTCCAGGCGGTCACCTCGCATGACAATCGGTTGTTCGGCTGTTCCTCGTGCAATGATTGTTCCTCGTGCAATTAATTTTGCTTTGGGATGGAAGTAAAGTCTTGTACCAGGAGCAATCGTCAGAGTCGTATTTTCTTCAACAACCAGACTGTCTTTTATTTGATAAGGGCGATGCGCATCAAGAATTGTGTCATTCTTAAAGATTATACCTGTTATGGGAATAACAGATTGTCCGCTAGCTGTAAGTACAATTTCCTGCCGTGTACCAGCCTCTGTAATGAAAACAAGTTTGTCCGTTGTCTTAACTGGATTGTCACAGTCTTTTGAGGGGGTGTTTACGAAGACGAAGCCCCGCAAACTGTCACGTCCGCTTATTTCAAAATCAGAGGCACTGCCATTTTCCAGATAAGTGCCATCGATATTTACTACGAAGTCCGATTCTATGCCTCTTTCCAGATAAATTTTTGGTAAACGCAGGGCTTTTTCATTGTGATTATAAATTTGAAAAGAGTAGGTGCTGGTAGGCTGTCCGCTTATAATTGTGTCAAATGCTATGGTATCCGTTGGAAAAGTTAACTTGTCTGCTGGTGAGAGGCTATATTCTTCGTCTGCCATACATGCGGTAAGCAGATATAAAATGGCAAAGCCACCCCACGTGCAATGGGGTAGCTTTCGTAATATTTTACGGAAAATGGTATCCATAATATTATGAGCAGTGGAATATTAATCTATGTGCTCTTCGGAGAATCTTTATGCTTGAGGAATGTGTTTCAGAATGTCAAGTAAATGATCCCATACCTTTTGTACAGTAGGAATCAGCAGACGTTCGTCAGGCGAATGTACTCCACGTAATGTGGGGCCAAAACTTACCATGTCAAGACCTGGATATTTTTCGCTGAAGAGTCCGCATTCCAGTCCGGCATGAATGGCTAATATTTGGGGCTCTTGGTGGAACAATCGTTCGTAACTTTCTTTGGTGATTTTCAGCATCAGACTGTTAGGATTCATTTTCCAGCCGGGATAACCTTCATTTGTTTCTACACGGGCACCACCAAGAATAAAAGCGGCACGTACTGTGGCACTGATATTCTCGCGTGCTTCCTGCAAACTGCTGCGTTGGCTGGTTGTTACTATTATTTTTCCGTCTTGTTTGCGTATGCTTGCCAGATTTGAAGAGGTTTCTACCAGCCAATCCAAGTCTTGGCTCATGGCAAAGACACCATTATGGACAACGCGCAATGACAATAGCATACGTTCTGCATCTTTGGCATTCATGGCAGTTACTGCCGGTTCAATACTGTCAAGTGTAAGAACAAAATTTTTCTCTGTATTGGAATATTCTTCCTCAAGTATACTTTGATATATGTTCAGGTCAATACGGATCTGTTCTTTCTGTGACATAGGAATTGCACATACCGCATACCCTTCGCGGGGAATGGCATTGTGGAGGCCGCCGCTTTGGATATCTACCAGACGGAGATCCATTTTTGCCATTTCATCACAAATAAAACGTATGAGCACTTTATTGGCATTCGCGCGCTTTTTGTTGATGTCATCGCCAGAGTGGCCACCGGTAAAACCTTTGACACCTACGCGAAAAGTATAATAGTTGGCAGGTATGGCTTCTTCTTTGCATTCAAATTCAGCAGTAGTCCGTGCACCGCCAGCGCAACTTACGAATATTTGTCCTTCGTCTTCCGAATCAAGGTTGATGAGCAAGCTACCCGTCATAAAACCGGGTTTCATGCCCATTGCCCCTGTCAGCCCGGTTTCTTCATCACGAGTAAAGACACATTCTATCGGTCCATGTTCTATATCTGTACTTTTCAAGATGGCCATTTGCATAGCTACACCAATGCCGTCATCGGCTCCCAGTGTTGTACCATTGGCTTTCAGCCATTCACCGTCAATAACTGTTTCAATGGGATTGTTATTGAAATCAAAAGAACCATCACTTGGTTCACACACCATATCCATGTGGCTTTGCAGAATGATTGTCTTACAATTTTCATATCCGGGTGTGGCCGGTTTCCGTATCAGAACATTGCCGGTTTCGTCAACGATTGTTTCCAGTTCGAGTTCTTTCCCAAAGTTTGTCAGAAAATCAATCATTTTTTCTTCCCGCTTTGAAGGACGGGGCACTTTAGTCACTTCTTCAAAACAGCTGAACACAACGTTAGGTTGCAAAGATTTCATGTTGCTCATATTTAAGTAAGTTTTTAATATCTTTTATCTCCTATGTGCCGCCTTTACTGTATATTTGCAGCGAAAATCCGCATACATCATGTTGGCGTAGAAGTATTTTATGCAAAAATAATAAGAAATGTTAGAGACTTTCCTTTTTACATTGTTAATTATTGCAATTGGATTAGGCTTTTTATGTATTCGTATTTGGGTTGGCAAACGTTTTGTTCATACTCACGTAGATGGTAACAAGGCCCTGAATGAAAAAGGTATTCATTGTGTTCAGTCTCTTGATGCGGCTAAGCGTCAGGACAATCCGCATGCCGTCAGTGAAAAATAGATAGCCACCTATAAATTAAAGAAAAAGGGTTGGATAATAACGTTTGATCAGCGTTTAAGGTGTCAGAAATATATAAACCAGAATAAACAAAATACATTATCAATATGAATTCACTAAAAAAAATTCTTGTAATCGTTACCGGTACAATTCTTTTCACTGCTTGTGGTGAAAAAAAGGAGGAAGTAGCTCCTTTGGTTTCCAATAATGTAAAATCCAATAGTATAGCTTTTGTCGATATAGATTCTTTGCAGGAAAAATATCAATTTTGTATAGACCAAAAAGAAATTCTTGAAGCTAAACAGAAGAGTTTTCAAAACAATATTGTACAAAAGGAACAATCTTTGCAGCAGCTGCAGGCTAATATTCAAAAGCGCATGCAGGGTGGGCAGATTACAACTGAGGCCCAATATAATTCAGAAATGGCAAACTTCCAGAAGCAACAAAATGCTTATCAGAAGTATACTTTGAGCGCGCAACAGGAAATGGGTGAAGAACAGGAAAAGTTTGCAAAAACCCTTCAGGATAGCATAAACAATTTCTTGGCTGTTTATAATAAAAGCAAGAAATATTCTATGATTGTTTATAAAAATGCTACACTTTACGCAGATAAGAGTTTGGATATTACCAATGAGGTCATAGTTGGGTTGAACAAGCGCTATATGAAAAAATAATGGATGCGGTTGCTTGCAAAAATGAAAAAAACTCGTAACTTTGCAATCGTTTCATGGAAAGATGCCGGAGTGGTCGAACGGGTCGCACTCGAAATGCGGTGAACGGGTAACTGTTCCGGGGGTTCGAATCCCTCTCTTTCCGCAACCCACGGACCATAAAAAAGTCCGCAAAACCTTAAAACCTCAGACTGTCAGACAGTTCTGAGGTTTTTTCATGCCCTTCCGGCAGTGTCTCTTGACAGCCATTTGCCATTGAATTGCACGACTTATACCCCAGAAAAGTAACTAAATGGCTACTGACATCCGTCCAAGCAAAATAGTTACCTAATAGTAACCTTTTATGATTGCAACTGATTGATAATAAGTTGAGTAACTTGTCAATGATTTGCCAAATCCTTGCCAAATAACCCCGATAAAGGTTACTCAGTAACCTAATACTTGCCAGTTAGTCACTTTTTAGTAACCTTTATGGCTGTAAATGCGCTGGTGTTCAATAAGATACATCTCCCCATCTTGACAATCCATTGCCATTGAGTATTGATGTTTTACTATAAACACTTGCCATTAGTAGCCATTTAGTACCTCTTATGAGGTAAAGCTTCTGAATATCAGTTCGATTACTCGCGTTACTATAGTCTTGAACCGGGAAGATTTTTGTATTGGCAAACTTTTGGCTAGCGATGGCAAGAATCTGTCAAATCTCAATGTTTAACCCCGGCGTTTTACTCGCAAACCACATAATCCACGAGTTGAACGTCTAAAACAAAAATGACAGATGAAACCAAAAAAGAACACCCTGTCAATTCTCTTTTATTTAAGGAGAGGACAGATGAACAAGAATGGTGAATGTTCAATCATGTGCCGTATGTCGGTGCGAGGTGAACGTGAAACCTTCACAACAAGAGTCTTCACAAAGCCAGAAGACTGGGAGGCGAAAAGTCAGCGCATACTTGGCAGAACTGCAAAGGTGCAGGAGCAAAATAGAATACTCAATGACCTTCAGGTCACGCTCACCCGTCACTACTATGACATCGAACAGCGTAACGGCTACGTTACTGCGGAGATGATCAAGAATGCCTATATGGGCATCACTGCCAAGGCTGAATCACTGCTCCCTATATATAAGGAGTTTCTCGAAGAGACCGAGGCACTCATCGGAATCCAGAAAAGCAAGAAGACATACGAAAAGTATGAGCGTTGCTACCGCCGTGTGGTGGAGTTCCTGAGAGATAAATATCATGTTTCAGACATCGCTTTCCGCGATTTGAAGCCTATGTTCCTCGTTGATTTCGAGGTATGGCTCGCCACTAAGAAGAACTGCTCCACCAACACAATCTATAAGTTTCTCCAGCTTCTGAGAATGCCGGTTCTCAAAGCTAAGAGAATGGGTATCGTCTTCAAAGACCCTTATGAAGGTTACAAGATGAAGAAGGTTTCGGTTGACCGTGGCTATCTCACTGAGGAGGAGGTTATCGCCATAGCGACACATGAGATAACTATCCCTCGGCTGGAGCAGGTGCGCGACATATTCATCTTCTGCTGCTACACCGGACTTGCCTACTCAGACGTGGCTGCGTTGCGTCAGGGCAACATCCAAAAGATGTTTGACGGAAGACTATGGATTGTCACACATCGTCAGAAGACCAAGACCAACGTCAACGTGCCCCTTCTTCCGATGGCAAAGAAAATATTGGAGAAATACAACTGGGAGGAGGCTGACAAGGACGCTCCCATCCTGCCGGTGGTGTCAAACCAGAAAAGCAACGCCTATCTAAAGGAGATTGGCGACATCTGCGGAGTCGAGAAACACCTGACATTCCATGTTGCAAGACATGGCGAATTTTCTTTCTTGTTAAAATTCAAGTACTTGCAATTTTTCGCAGCTTAATAGGTAACGATTTAGAAACCAGCAAAATTCTGTATTTCACCTCGTTTTGCAGTAATTCAAAAGAACGCTTTTCCTAATTACAAAGTTAGCAAATATTTTCAATATATCACTGCTTTAGTTTGACTAATTCCGTATAAGCGATACCATCTGACAATTTATGATATTGCTTCAAGGTCTTCTCCAATCCCAAAGCCAATTCTTTCTGAATATACGATGGCACTATCGACTCATTGAACCTGTCGACAATTGATTGAATGTTTTGTAGCGGTTGACCTGTAATAACTATCTGGTTATACACAGCACTATAGTAATAATAGGCTTTATTTTCTGTTGACAATTGTATTTTTTGTTTGATATAAATCTGTTGTTCACGTATTCTTTGGGCAACCTTAAAAAAGGTATCAATTTTTTCAAATGCCTCCTGAGATATGTGCCCGACAACACTGTGAGCGTATTTATTCCACTGATTTTCTTCAAAAATTATAGTAGAGTAATGAATCGGCACTTCTTGGATGCAGCCGTTTATAAGCCCTTCAGATAATATATACTCAATGTTTTTCTCAATGTCATTTATCTGAAGCAACAAGATTGACACTGCGTTTCTCAATTCCTTTCGCTTATGGGCATAAAACTGCCATAATGCGATGCCGATTGTTGCCCCAATGGTAACAATCAGCACGAGCGTTTGAAATAAATTTGACTCCCAAAATGAGGTATTCATAATTTGTCTTTTTTGCAAAGTTACAAAAAAGACAGAAAATTCCACATGTATCTTTCTATTTTTTACCCGTTTATGATTTTGAACAATGCAGCATTAGACGGAATATTCAGTTCACAACATTGAATGTTCCTCTCGAAATATCAAAGAACCTATCGAAGAATGCTTTCAGTTTTGCAATGACAGTCTGTTTCTTCTTGCCCCGGTTATTTTACTTGATTTTCGAGAATAGAGGTATGGGCTGTAATATCTACGTGATTTCAGTTCCGCCCTCTACATCTCCCTACCACGGAATGATGAATTTCCCTATCAACTCTTTTTGTTGCGCAAGTCTGGACTTGAATCAATGGTTTACATTCACCCATATTATTAGAAAGATATTTGTTTAAATCCTCCAACATCTTCGAAATCTTTATTTTCAGCGCAAATGTCAGGTTGTAAATAATTTTCTATGCCAGATAATTTTAATAGAATCTGTTCATCGCTTACAGTTATTCGGCTTCGGATTTTCTTGAAAAATTTAACCTCTGAATAAAGGACTTGCTTATCTGCTTCTATCATTTTTATGGCAAGGTCAATTAGTGTGATTTGTTCATCATCGGAAAGAACTGTATTTGAAAGTTCACTAAGGTAATCTTTCAAAAAGGCTTTTCCTTGACTATTAATCTGATTGACATACTCATTAATTGAGTATTCTACTTGAATCTCCTGAAAAAGGGTACTATTTTCGGTTAATTCTTTAATCATATCCACTTCTTCTTGTGCGATTTCTCCATCACAAGCACAGCAACAGAACAATGTTTTGAGATATAATTCATTTGTTTTCATATT
>ERZ778511.998-NODE-998-length-22440-cov-4.082377_pt1 | contig 22440 bp, 20 predicted proteins | sample MGYA00510347_ERZ778511 | MGnify/ENA primary metagenome ERZ778511 (study PRJEB29527, sample SAMN07138967) | mouse gut metagenome | material: feces | host: mouse | place: China:Nanjing | collected 2016-01-25 ...
TGATTTTGCATTTAATAAGTGCATAGCGCGTCTCCCTAGCAGTGTTCAGATGTATATTGGGGATGACCGTTATTTATATATACAAGGATTACCGCTTGCTGCTAAACAACAGACAATTAGAATAACTAACTGGTTATCTTTGTCAGATGGGCTTGCGCTAACTTGTTGCACGTTGCAAAATGCTATACCGTTTCAAATAACTCTATCTTTTTCCGGAAGCAGTATACAGGGTACTTTGCGTTCCGTAAGTTGTTTTTCGCTCCCTGTGGAAAAAAATAATATTTTGGAGGATTTATCATGAGAGTATTAGATCAGCTAAAGCTTGTTTTGCTTTTTAAGAATGTTGAGGCATCCGAGGCTGCCAAATATGTGGATACCCTAGAGTCTTTTGAAAGAGACTTTCTAGTCGATCCGATAAGATCACTGCGGTTTGATAATAGTAGGCAGGAGTTTAACACACTTCTGTCTGCTAATTCTGTAAACCTTGATGGCGAGGTTGCCGGACTGGGTATGGTGACTGCTGCTCAATATGGTGTGCGTGAGGAAGAGCCGGAGCGATATGCCTTTTACAGTGAGTCGTATAAGGAATCTTTATTTATCAAGTTCTTTGTTTCGCCTAAGCATTATGCTGCATTTAGGCATAACAACCGTGTTCAGGTTTTGGCGGAGTTTAAATTCAGGGGTGTTGACTTGTTGAAGTATCGCAGTGCACAGTCAGATAGGGTGAGATATGCTATTTTCTGCCCGCAGGATGTAGAGTTTGACGCTGAGGATTTCAATGACTTTCCTGTACAGTTTCAGTCAACTAAAACGGCGGTGTTCTCTGGATGAACTACCAGTTGTTCTTTATTTTCTTGATAATCATTGTGGCAGTTGCGCTTGCCAGTCTTAAAAAGGCTGGCAAGGCTGCCATTGCTATTGTTAGTGCATTAGTGGTCATAGTAGGTCTTTGTGCAGTAGTCATTTTTATACCATCCAGCAAACTCTCCATATGGGTAACGGAGAATATTGCACCATTCATTGAATTTGATTCCGGCAATATTTATAATGATGGAGATGCCATTATAACATTAAAGGTCCTTGAAGAGGAAGGTTCCGATAGGAAAAAGACGAAAATTACGGCTTATTCTGATTATGATGACGTTAAGAAAGCAACACAGGATTTTATAAATGAAAGGATATCTGCTGTTATTGAAAGGCGGTTAGAGAACTTAGAGGAAACTTACGTGCTATCCTTTAAAGATGCTTATATGCTTTTAGTTCCGGGCAAAACGAGCTTTTCAATAATAAAAGGGGAGCCTCCTGAAGAGTACTAATTGACTGTAGTGGGACGAAGTCCCGGGAGTTTATATGAATAAGTTTTTATATATTGACATTGGTTCGCATGAGACAAAAATTGTTGAAGCAGCAGTTTCAGGTAAGAATATAACCTTACTGCATACTGCAGAGATGCGAGATATGTCGGGGTTTGTTACTGATTCTGGAAAAATATATGCTATTGAAGGGTTCTGTTCTTCACTACGTAAAACACTTAATGATGCAGGCATAAAGGCAACAGAAGCTTATGTTTGTTCCAGCATCTTTGAGATGCAACAAAAGAATATTACAATGGAGTTCAAAGGCTATCGTGACTGTGCCCGTAACTTTAAAAGTAAGTATGGCAGCTTGCTTATGTCATGCGATTGGCAGTACATTGGCGAGGTTGTAAAGAATAATGTGCCGACACAGCAGTTGCGTATGACTATTTGCAAACGTACACTAGTTAATCGTTTTGTTAAAGGCATGCACGAGTTTGCGGGTATAACTGTGTTAAGCTTGGAATCCAGTTTTACAGCATCTTCGAATCTGGCAAAGTTACATAAGTATGATTTTGAAACACCAGCAACCTGTGTGGTCGATGTCGACAGTACAAGTATGAGTTGTCAGTATTTTGTAAATGGCGCACTCACTACGGTACGTAAGACAAATTGTGATTTGTCTCAACTTGCAGAAGTTATTGCAAATAAACAGGGGATTGGGGTTCCTACTGCCACGTACATGCTGTATAGTGTTGGAGCACATAAAAGTTTGGACAATGGCTCAACTTTAGCGGCATCGGGAATAAAAAGCGCTGAGTATTACAAGGCCATTGATACAGTAGTGACCGACTTTGCAAATAAATTGTTGATGCAGGTTAATGAGATTAAGGCAAGACATCAGTTAGAGGGTATCCAGCTTATACTGACCGGAGGAATCTTTGCCATGCCTGGACTTGCAGAGTTGGTTACTGATCGGTGTAAAACGTATCCATCTATTGTTGCAGAGATACTTGTGACAAGTGATACTCGAACAATGAATATCATTAACGAGGTCGGAACAGCTGTTTCTGCAAAATTTGGTAACTGCATAGGGCTAATGTTAAGGTTGGAAAAAGAGCATCCAATCAACTTAACACATTGTCCTAAAGTACGTAATGTGGCTTTACAGAATAAACAGGATAGGTCGTCCTTTGTTAGGCTTGCAAAAGTTGCATGGACTACAACGAAAATCACTGCGTATGTTATTGCAATTGTTCTTGCTATTAGTTTGTTAAAAATGCCATTTGAGGCTCTAAAACCTACAGTTATCATTACAGACCCCAGTAAGGAGCCGGATCCCTCTTTGGATAGCCTCACACTTATAGTGCCAGAACTATCTGTTGGCGACATAAATATTGCAACTAGAGCAGCCATGAATGATGAAACGGTCTTAGAGAAAATTGTATATGAGTCTCTTACACCTAACATTATAAGTGTGTCCCAGAATGGTACAGTTTCAGCACTATCAGAAGGACAGGGATACATTCGTGCGTATATTGGAGCATCAAGCAAAATCTTTTCAGTAGCTGTGCGGTCTAAGGAAATTGACTATGCAGTTGCCGGTGACTTACAAATTTCAATATCAAAATCCTTTGCAGATTTAAGTGATCCGGAGTTTTCCTATAGTATGAGCGGTGATATCACAGTAGTTGGTCAAGAAACTGCTGCAAACGTACGTTTGGTGTTTACTGGTGACACAGATGAGGTATTTATAAAATTTGAAACAACACACACTAATGAGCTTCTGCGTACAGTAACTTATAAGGATAGTACGTATACCATAGATAGCCCGCGTTCAAAATTCAAGATTAACTTTAGTAGGTATGAGTCTATACCCATAGAAGTTGTTGTGTCTAATGGCAGTGAGGATCCAAAAGTTTATACGATAGAACTTGTTCATGACAGTGTTTGATTTATAGGAGGGCAGTAATGCCCTCTTGTGGTTAAGAGGAGTGATATTTATGAAGCTTATATTTAGCGTCTGTCAGAAGCACGACCAACGATATTTTGACGCCCAGAAAGTTTCCTACGAAACACTTCTTCGTGTTTGTCAGGATGCAGTACGTCATAATCGTGTTCCTTTTAATGAATTGTGTAGTATTAAGGGTACGGTTGAAGTTTCCGTTGACAGCTATATAGAAATAGAAAAACGAGCCACCGTAACTGAGCCTTGTCGTTCGGTATTATTTGATTTTAACGTGGGAATAGCATCTGTTTGGGATATAACGGATACACCGCATCTAATCGTCGAAGTTGATGTTGTTCCTACAGACGTAAAAGTGGCTCATGTTGCAAAGTGATCGGAGGGCTTATGAAATTTTATAATATACAAATGGAAAGGGATCCTTCGTTTCGATATGTCAGTTGGACATCGGAAGAGACTAGAATAAGAAATGATATCAATAAACTGCTATCACAAGGACAGAAGTGTACTCTTGCATTTCAAGATATGACTGAGTTTTCGGGTACGCCTTCTCTTGATTCTTTTGCTCATTGGCAGTATGACTCTGTGTCAACTTTTGTTTTATGTCTTGACAGATCAATGTTTCAGTTATATTCACGCGGTATACTTGCAGAGATAGTGGTTGCCCCAAGCATAACCTACAATTTTACGGCGCTTGCGTCATATGGTTTATTTGGTACAATCACGCGAGAACCTGGAAAAGAGATACAAGTCGAGTCTTTGAATGATGCATTAAATGCAGTAGAGCGTGGAATCTCAATTCATTTGAAACAGCTTCAAAATCAGATAAACTCACTGATTGACACATCTGGGAATATGTACATATGAAAAAGGGGGAAACTTAATGTCAGCAGAATTCAGAAAGGAGTCTTTCAGTAGACTTGCTGGTAAGTATATAACAGTAGATTTTATGCACTGGCTTGAAGAAAATAATTTCTTTACAGCACCTGCTTCGATTTCATATCACGGTGCTTATGAAGGTGGACTTTTTGACCACTCGCTTGCAGTAGCTGAGAATCTACTTGAGCTTACCGAGAATTTAGGTATATCTTGGGATCTGCAGAGGAGTCCTGTGATCGTAGGGCTATTTCATGATATTTGTAAAATTGACAACTATCTGAAAGATGATTCAGGCAAATGGATATACAATCCTCATCCGATTTCATCAGGACATGGGGATAAGTCAGTGCTTATATTACAGGATCACATAGATCTTACAGCACAGGAAAAATTATGCATAAGATGGCATATGGGTGCTTTTGACGATAAGAGTAACTGGGATGCCTACGGGGAAGCTGTAGCAAAAGATAGAGCGGTGCTATTTACGCATACCGCAGATATGATAGCAGCGCGCATACAGAACATTTAGGAGAACGACAGATGAATGATAATAATGATAAAATAACTCCAGCAGTTGAGACTGAGCGTATTTGTTCTGCGTTGGACAACTTAGGTGAAAAAATGGATGATATTAGCAATGTCATGACTACAAAGGCTAATGAAACTATAGGTGAGTGTCTGAACAGAACCGTCGATGTACTAACAGCTGCAATTGATGGATTCACATCCAAAATGTCAGAGATTATTGATAAGACAGTTCAGTCCCGTCTTGACACTCAAATTGATGTATTACCAGAAAGTTCTGAGGCTGCAGGAGCGATAGAAGACTCTGCAGAATACGCTATAGCAGTGGTTGAGAATCCTCCTAAAAAAGTTTCATTGGAAAAGCCTGTTCTCAGTGATTTGGAGAAAAAGCTATGACAAAAGCAAAGTTTAAGTTTTATGTGCAGGCGGAGTATGCTGAGATACTTGGTCGGTCTGAAAATCAGCAGAATCTGTGCAAACCGGATATCAGCTGGTTAAAAAATATAACGGAGCTGCATAACTTGCTGGTTAATCAGAGTGATGACCCTGTTGTATATGATTTTATACAAAATGCTTTTGTGCAGCATATGGCTGAAAAGCGTTGCTTGCTGCAGGGCTTACTTGAAACTTATATGCGTGCTGACATTTTAGGCGCTCATAAAACAATTACTGCAGATATGTTAAAGAACTTTAGCACTGTGGCAGACATTATGACAGAATATTATAGATAAAGGCGGAGTGCAATGTCTCCGCCTTTGTTTTTATACTTTGAGTAGCTCGACAAGTTCCGAGCCCTCTAGACAGGTTTTACAAAGTAATTTTTCTGCGCATGCAGGAATATTTTCTTTTATACTAGAAATTATAGTTTTGGCTTCTGAGTAGCAGTCATGTAGGATGCGATCTACTTCGAGACATACATCAGAGTCAGTTGCTAAGCGTATACGTAGCGAAGAGCCCATACCATAATGCGTGATGGCATCTGTGGCTAAATCTGTTGCTCTTTCAAGATCATTTGAGCAACCATTCGAAACATTAGTAGCACCAAAGAAAATTTCCTCTGCAGCACGACCGCCTAGCAGTTGTGTTACTATTTGAAGAAATTTTGTCTGTGTGTACAAGTGTGTATCAATGTCTGGAATGGTTTTTGTAAATCCAAGTGCACCATTTGAACGAGGCGTTATTGATATTGAGATGCTGTCAGTCGAAGCGCCTTGTTTGAGTGAAATCACCGCGTGGCCTATTTCGTGTACAGCAACACGAAGCTTTTCATCATAGGAAAGTTGTATATTACTATGTGCCCCATACAGTTCCAAATCTGTTTCCAGTGACAGATCATCATAGGTGATGCATGGTTTATTCCCTAGCTTAGCCTTCCTCTTAGCATTGGTTACAATTTGAACAATAGTGTCATAAGATTGACTTTGTAATGATCCCGCCAATTTTTGTAATTCAGTTTCTGTAAGTTGATTTGGCGTATCCTTAAGATGAAGATGCAGCAGTGCCATACGATCATCCATTGTTGGTAGTTCTACTTTAATTTCCGTGCCTAATCTTCGAAGTAATGCGGGGTCAAGTAGGCGGGGATAGTTAGTTGCCGCAATTACAAATAGTTTCTTATTACTACGCCTGATACCGTCAAGGCGTGTTAACAATACATAAAGAGCTTCCCTTTGAGCTGAATTATTTTTGTCAAAATCGCGAGAGCATCCTATTGCATCAATCTCGTCGATAAATAGGGTACATTTATCATATTCCGCTGCAGCATCGAAAAGGGCATCTGTCGCCTCACGAGACTCTCCTACGTACTTGTTAATTAAGTCACTTGCGTTAATAGCTAAAAATGCAGATGTGCATTCGTGGGCAAATGCGCGTGCGAGGGAGGTTTTTCCGCACCCAGGGGCACCTGTGAGCAGTATACCCCTTCCTAAGTCAGAATGTTTAAATGCTTCTATTTGGCACCTTAACTGGCTCTTTGCTTCGATGTTGCCTATAATGCTATCAAAGTTATCAGAGTCATCCGTAGCTATAAAATAAGGAGGACGTTTACTCCCTAAAATTGTACCTTCTCTTTTACAGCGGGCTAGCAATTCATCTAATAGCGATTTTATAACAGGATAACATACCTTTTCAAGTTTTTCTGATGAGTCGCTTACAGATTCTGAGTTGTGTAATTCTTGAAGATGCTTAGCTTGTGCTATTTCTATTTCTTCCATAAGATTATCGATTACGCGTGCATTTCCAAGACTCCTACCTGTGTCCTTATCATCACATGAAGAAATTTTTCTTAAAAAGGTCTTTATTTCCTTAATTATTGGGTCATCTTGCTCTGTAGATCCAATTAGGTCTAATTCAAGTTTGCGACGTTCTTTCAAGTTGCTGTGAAGAATTTTAAAAAGTTCTTCGCAGCTATAATCATCAAAATGAATGTGTTCACTAATGCGTGATTCCAATCCGGGATTCCTCTTTAGAAGTTTGTTCAATTCGGTAGGGTATCCTGCTAAAACGAGTACGGTATCAGAAGACATGTGCGATATGTTTTTAACAATTGTGTTGATGGCTGAATTTCCGTATTGACCTTCGTCAAGTAGTGAGTAGGCTTCATCTATGAAAATTAGACGTCCTTTGCCCTTAGCAAATATGTCATCCACACCCTTGGTTGCCTCTCCGAGATGAACACCTACAAGTTCACTTATTTGTACTTCATAAAACGGATCCTCTGTGCTTGTTAGGATTCCTATTTGCTTAAGGATATAAGCAAATAGTCGTGCTACCATTGTTTTTCCACAGCCGGGGTTACCTTCAAAGGTGTAAACTAGGTGGGAGTCTTCGCTGTTACAACCACGTAACCTACGATAACGTAATTTAGCTTCGAGATTATATATTTGTTGTTTTACTCCATTTAAACCAACTAAATCTTTTAACCTATTTTTCCATATTATTGTGTCGTCATAGGTTACTGTATTTTGGTTACTTAAGGGATCATATAGATTAATATTTTGCAGTGCAGCAAAATGCATTACTAGTTCGGTTTCTTTGCACTTGGTTGGGTTTTCAGACAATTCATTATACCGCTGTTGTGCTAGCATATGCTTTTTATTAGCGATATATTTACGATACCTTGTGGCGATGTTGGGTAGGGTATCTCCCTTGTTGCATAGCTCTAAAAACTCCTGAAGACTTGTTTCGTCTATTGGATAGATTTTGTTTACTATGTCTGTAATAGCTGCTTTTTCATCTGTCGTCACTATGGAGTGTACGTAGATGATATCCTTATCAGATATACCTAAACCATCTATCAAGTTGCAAAACTGTGTGGAGTTATTTGTATGGGTTGCATTCATTGGATTATTGGCATACACCTCATAAAGAAAAACGATTGCTATGGATGTGCTATATTGCATGAGTAGCGTTCTGTATGGTGGGGTGCTTAGGAAATCGACTCCTGCAGATGTATTTATTAGGAGCATTGTCCCTACACTTGCATTAAGTAGCATTTGGAATTGTTCAAGGTCTACATATCCGTTGAGCACGTAGTAATTCTGATTACAGAACCAGGAATTGGGTGAAATAGGTGGAAGAGTATCTATAGTCTTAACAGATTCTGTAAATAGAGAGTATAGATGTTCAATTTCCTTTAAATTATCTTTGTCCTTCATCTCACCATTGTCATTACAATCTAAGCCGTTTTCAGATATTTGTAATGCAAACCATTGCATTAGGCGTAGATTCATGCGCAGTGTCGCACCAACTAATGAGCCAAAAAATGCATCATATATGGCATCAAAGTTTGCTTGATCTTTATGATAGGTTGAAAACGCTCTCTTTGTAGAGGGAAGATATAAGGACATATCTCCGTGCGTTTGCCGTTTCCTGTTGATTCGGTTTATAAGCTCCCTTGCGTGACCCTCCTCGTGATGAACTGTACCATAAGAAATATAGTCTATATTCTTGGTCAAATCACTTCGTCTTAGTACAGATGTTCTATCACTTACAAACTCACATGAACTTGCAAATAAATCCTCGCTCTTTTGTGGGTAGTCCACAGTATCAATATCAATATATTCCGAGAGATGAATAGCTGCATCGCCATCTACAAAAGAGGCTTCAAGTAGATGGACGATTTCTTGCATCTGAGTATCAAGGTCTTGAGCAGTGTATAGGTGGACAATTTGAATCTCCAAGTCAAAAGGCTTGTTAGTTTCATTCCACCAGGCATTAACCTCAATTACTAGTCGCTTGTCAAGATGGTTCTTGATATCGGTACACACCTGATTTAAATTGACATTTCTGTTTTTGCTTAAGTTTTTCAGTGTTGGATGACTCTCTATAGAGTCGATAGCTAGTCGATAATAGGTAATCATGGTATTTCCTCCTTAAAGATATGTTGTAGGAGACTGCGCCTTCTCCTGCTTAGATTATAACATTTTATATCCGATGTCGTCAATAGAATTCTAGAAAAAGGTAACCAAAAGTTTATTATTATAGGAGGCTTTTTTGTTGAAATCATACAATTTGGAAACAGGGATTCGAAATCTATGGGAAATAGATGAAGAGTATCAATTAGCCTGCCTAGAGGGAATCGTAAAAAATATACGTAAGATTGCTAATGTAAATATTGTGAATATGCATGTGAGCTATTTGAGAGAACAGGGCGCGTTTTTTGTTCACAATGATACCTATATGGTAGAGCGTTTTGGGGAGTATATAAAAGATCCAGCGCTTGGAATATATCGCTTTGGAAGGTGCTCGCTAGCTGGTAGGCTTGCTATTCCTATACGATATATGGATGGTACCGTCCGTGGCTTTATAGGTTATTCGAAAAAACCGCAGGACTTATCAGATGATGAGGCATTTATAAAATATCTTTATCCGCCTAAGGATGCCTTTAGTAAGGCTAGATATTTGTATATAACAGCGGACGAATATAAAAAAGCGGTAAATGATGGGTATATCTGTATTGTAGATGGTATCTTTGATAAAATAATTTTACAATGCCTTGGTATAAATGCAGTTAGTTTATGTGGATCGGCATTAACGCGCTGGCATACATATTATTTACAGTTTATTAAACATAAAATTGTTGTGGCAGATAATGATGTAGCCGGCCGTAACTTAGCAAACAAGTGCAAGTACTTCCTCTCAGGGTGCGTTGAGATATTACAGGCGGATAAAAACGATATTGACTCTCTGCTGCGAACTGATGTAGCCGTTGATGAGTTTATAAAGTGTTTTGAAGAAATGCGAAACGAAGGTTTTATTCTCTCACATAAATTACCTAAAATAAAGGAGTGAATGACAATGGGTAAGAAAGAGGCAAAAAAAGTATTTACAATTATCTTAATTGCCTTTGTTGTGGTGTTGGTTGTTGCTGGTATAGTTTGTGTTAATATAGTTAGTCACAGTGGACAGGAACAGCAGCTTATTTCCAATGAGTCTTTTATGAGTCAGATTAGAGATGTTTCAAACTCTAAACCACTAACAGATGACCAGTTTATGTCTGGTTTGGATAGATTGTTTCCTGTGGACACTACGGAGCAGTCTGAGTATATTAGCAAGATGAGAACTATATCACATGAACTTGACGAAATGGGGGTGCGATATAATATTGAGCGCATAAATTATTTTGGTACCTGTGCTTGCTTATTAAAGCTGTCAGATAGCATTGAGATAGCTAATCTTCAAAATGCGCTCAATAATGCAGGTTTTAGTAGAGTGTACATTCATATTAATTCTACAGAATCGGGCGCTATATTACAAGAATATTTGTATGACGGTGTTGAGTTAACAGAAACATATAATAGTTCTGAGCCTATTGGGGACGAGATCACAAATGAGGAGGTTTCTCAGATATTTTCTGATATTTGTTCTGAGTACGGAATATCAGGTTCTACCCTGACATTTACCGGTGAGGTTCTGCAGATTCAGTTTAATAATATATCATTCACAAATGTGTTAGATATCTTTGATTTTTTATATCGATGGTGTAGACAATCTGAATTAGAAACAACTATACGTTTGTTTGACGGGGACAGAATGCTTGCAAATGCGTTTGTTGATTTGGATGATTTGCGGTTTGAATCATATTATCCTGCTAGCGACCTTACAGCAACTTACAGAATAAAGTACTATCAAATAAATGACTACTTAAAAGATGAATTGAGAGAGGCTAGTAATAGCTTCCTCATAGAATAGGAGATAGCATATGAGTGCCGTAGTGAAAAACCGGCTTTTGATATATTTTGACAGAGAGAAAACTCTGTTGTTAAAGATTAAGTTTAATACTCTGGAGCAGGCAATTGTTTTTATATTTTACCTTCAAAAGTGTGCAGCTGCTCCCTATATTTATGTGTCACGAGAGGTACTTACCGATGATGGGTGGAGTGTGGCGGATACGCGAGAATACATTAATGACGGGGCTTATGCAGCTAAGCGTGCGTCAAAGAGTCCCTTTAAGCTTGAGGCACAGATTATGGCAACAGAAGCCCATGGGGAGTTTTGGGTAAAGTTTTATACATTTGAGGGGGTTGACCTTGATCACATAAACGTACTTTTAGAACGTGGTGTAAGTGCTAAAGAAGTTCGTATTGCAGGTTATCGCAGGGATAGAGAAACGAAAGAATGGCTGTCACGAGATTTTAGTAAATTTGTGCCAGCTAATGTAGCGGAGCTGTTCTTCCGCCTAACAACTCAGGATAGAGCGGACGCCATTGAGTACATGCAGAAGCTGGAATCAATGCGCTGAGCCTATTAAATAAATTATTTTATATATGGAGGACAAACTAATGGGAATGAACATGACTGACATTTTTTCTGGAGAGAAAAATGCACTGGATAAGTTTGCGGCTTTTTATCGCAGCCAATCGACATTCAGTAGCGGAGGTCAGAAACTTCAGCAGGGTAGGTACACCATTAAGAAGTTGAAGATGGAGCAGGGTGAGGGACTCTTGGTTGTTCCGCTGATGATTCACTTACCTATTTCCTTTGAGGGCGATGTACTTGAGACTCCGATGCCGTACATTGGATCGTTTGAGTCTGCTATCAAGATGATCAAGATGCTTTGCTCGCGGAATGCAAATTATTGTACTGCATTGACGGATTTGCTCGGTACGGATTTTACAGCATTGAATCTGGACTCTCCGGATGTATCAAGTGAGGAGTCTGCCGTATTTAGGAGATTCCGTAAGCCACTTATTTATGCTCATACCGTGATGACGGTGAAAGCAGCAGACTCTAAGTATCAGTTTGGAACGCCTTATAGGGTTGAGGTAGTTACTGATCCAAAGACTGGGGACTACATAGAAGATCCTAATAATCCGCTTATTTACAAGCTGCACACATTCGAGAGCGCTTGTCTTGCAACACAGGTTAAGCAGTTACGTGCTGAGAACGAGGAAAAGGGTGCAGCGCGGCGCCCCGATGCCGAGATTGATCAAACAATAAAGAACCTTTGGGATAACCGCTGTATTTCTAACCCGTATAACCTTGGTACCACTCGTGTTCTTTTCTTTAAAACAAATAGAAACTACGAGGTTCTTGACTCGACATTAAAGAGTTGGGATCCCAAGTCAGGTAAGCTGCAGCCGTATGAGTTTTACATTAAGGTTAATAAGGCAATTCTTGAGGTGTTTGAGCAGGCAATCAACACGAAGTATGATAAATATGACGATTTCCTCCTGTTCCGTCAGTCCACTCCTGAGTTTAATGAGAAAACTCGTGGAACAGCAGCACAAAAGATTACACGTACGTCGGCCGGCACAGAGGATAGTATAGCGGACCAGCTCGATAGATTTTCCGATGCATATCGTAACTATCGTGATGATATCGAGGCGTGGGATGAAAAAGTGATCCTCAAGAGCGCTTTTGAATACAGAACTATCTCAGATAGCGCAATTACTGACATCTTTAAGAACTCTATGAGTACGCTCTCGGCAGCAGTTAGAACAGCAGAGATTGCTGAGAAGTATTCTGAGGTAATTCGCCAGCTTGATAGTAACCTCTCAGATGATCTTCTTCAATCGGCGATGGTTGGGGAACTCCCGCAAGCAGGTGATACCTCTAAGGAACTTGCGGCAGCACCCCAGGTTACGGAGAATACTCCCGGTTATGGAGGAGATACCACGGAGGATTCAATGATTGCGGAGGACATGATTGCGGCCTTGGCAGCATCAACAACGTAACCTCAGATGATCTTGTAATAACTATGGGCTTGCTTTTGGGCAAGCCCATTTGGTTATAGGAGTTAAATAAAATGAGAACATATATAAAATCTTTCCAGTTGTTGAATTTTCAGAGCTGGGATAACAAATCGCAGCGAGTACCCATTGAATCTGATATTGTGAATATAATTGAAGGAGCAAATGAGACATGAAAATCAGTATTGTATAAAGTAATGTATAATATGTGCTTTCCTGGCTATTGGGATGCTAATGAGCTAATTAGGCGCGGATATGATACAGCATGCTTGTTTTTTGAGTTGTCAAATGGATGTCAAATTGGGTATGAACTGGATCGCAGTCATCATGTCTACTATTTACAGGAAAATGACAATATAGAACAGTGGACAGATTGTGATATTCCAGACCGAATTGTCGAGATGCTGGGGCTAATTCTAGATACCGAGTCACAAGTTATTTTGAATGTTATTGACAAAGACGTCCCACTGCCATTCATTAAGACGTCTCCTAAGTTTAATGCAAGCCTTATTAGGGCCGTTGTAGAACCGGCAAAAATAACAGATTTCTTTGCCAGAACAAACGAACATTTAAAAGAGGTCGATGCAGCACGTACTATATTTAAATCTAGAATGAATGCCGCTCATGAGGCAGCATCTGTTTTAGAGTTTAAAAATGTTGATACACTCCGTATTGATAAGCGGCACGTTGATAATCTCATAACATTGGTTGATGTTGTAGTCACGTTACAACAAGCAGTAGACAATGTCAAGGAGTTGGTTTGTAGTCCCCCTACAGAGGTCCTTGAACCACGATATGCTGCTCAACTCATCAACTTACTTGATACTGTGATTGATTGTAATAGACAAGTTGGACGAATTGTGGATGTTAAACGCAATAAGCCGTTAAAGGTAGCATCTCCGGATGTAGTAAAATCGCAGCTCTCTCTATTGGATTCTCTTGAAAACACAACGTTATCAATGAGCGTTGTTGCACAGACTCAGCAGTCATGCCCTACTGAGGTGAATTTACCTGAAGTATATCCGTCCTTGGAATTATTGAATTACATAGCGGAAGTGGTTGATGTTTTGCAGAAGATCAGTTCTGCAGGTTCGGAGGTACATAGCAAGGAGAGAGAAATGAATGCATTGTCAATTGAGTTAGAGAAAATAAAATCTGAGGTCGGGGTTTGTCCCACGTGCGGGAGGTTACTGTGATATGTTAAAAAATGTGATTATAATACCGGAGCCGCATATATGGGATAAAACCTTTAAAAATCGATACGATTATCCGACAGAGATATATGATTACTTAGCAAAAGTTTTAGAACATATGGTGCAGTTACCCGGGGATAAGATAATAATTTTCCCTGGGGACATTTTTCATAGGGGATTTGTCTCTATATCCGCAATGACAAGGGTACTAAGCTTATTTATGGAGATGAATCGTTTGACAGATAATCATGTGTACTCATGCGTGGGAAATCATGAGTTATCGTATCGTGTAAATAATCCTTTCTGGATGATGGCTAAAGACAATACTGGTAGATATCCTGAAATGCACGGATTGGAGGCATATGGGATAATTTCGCCTGGTATACAAATAGTTGACAATTTGACCGTTGGACCTTTAGATTTCATTTTTGGACACTATGAGCGTGAGGACTTTGAAATCAGTACTGATAAGGATTGTGTACTTATTACACATAATTCCGTGCTGGAACCAGTTATAGATGAGGCTGTAAATAAAATGCATGTTACAGAATCAGTAGCTGAATATATGCGTATAGTACCTTTGCTAAGTTCTCGTGCATTGCCAATCACGGATCGATTAAAGTATGTTTTTGTTGGTCATATGCACACATACCACTCGTCCTTTGATGTTACGGAAGAAGTCGATGGTACAACATTATCCTTTCTCTTGCAGTACTTAGGCAGTCTTGGTCGTACATCTATATCTGAAATAAATGAACATGATTTGGATAGAACTGTTCCCATTTTTACCATTACCGATACTAGCTACAGCTATAACCCATTTACAATAACATTACTTCCGGGTGAGGAGATTATTCGGAAAGATGTTGTGCAGACCAATAAGGAAAAATATGATGCTGAAAAAGCGATTAGGGAATTAAAGGAAGCTAATGTTTTTGGTGAAACCCCGTTGGAATGTATAGAACGACAGTTACAACCAACACCGGAGATGTTAACACTCTTCAGTCGTATTTATCATAACAATATTGAATCTGAGATACAGGATTTGATTAAGGAGGCAGAAATAGTATGACGGTACACGAATTGTATAATCTAAAACAGCAACAGTACATGCAGTATAAGGTTGATAAGGGTGTATATGATTCAAAATGGAATGAGGCAAAAGAGGCTTTACGCGAGGCTGTGCTGAGCCTAGCTGACAAGCTTGAGTTCGTTGAAAATGCGGATATAAAGATTAAGTTATCAGCCATAGTAGACAAGCTTACTAGTGACTCTTTTGATTATTCTGAGCTCTCTATATCCTCGGTTAAGGAAGAACTTGATGCCATTGCAGCTGAGATAGAGGCAGATATTAGGAGGGTGCTTCAGTGATTGATATTGCGATTCCAATTGGGCTACCGCAAGAGACAGCTATTAAAGATCTTTGCAGAGTATCCGGCTCGCACTTGACAGTGGTTTCATGCAGCGGCGACTTAGTATTTGCTTCTGTTTCGCCGGAATATTTTAAAATTTATAAATTTCCCGAAAAACTCTCTTGTGAAGATTTTTCTGTTCGTATTGCTAAGAGGGTTATACGTCCTGTGATTTGTGAGGATAGCACATTGCGTATAACTATTGACAATACAGTAACATTGCGTAAGTACCATGAACGGGATTTACTTGTTACAATTGTTAGTCCTATGGAACAAGATTTTAACAACACATTCATATCCGAAGTGCTTGAATTGGGAGAGCAGCCGCATGATGAGTATGACCTCTCGGCAATTTCAGCACTAAGAGGGATGGTCAACTATGCGCAGAACGGCCTGCAGGTTAAGAATGGCTTGGTATATGTGCAGGGTGTGGGATTTAAAGTGTATGCTAAAATGAATCATCCCTTTGATTTCATTATGACCATGTCAAATATTGCAGAACTCACTTCGTTCCTACGGGCGTACAATAATCCCGCAGCTTATGAATGTAATGCCTATGCAGTATTCAAGAGTAGGGGGCATTACTTTGGAAGCAGGCTACCAGTTAACTTTATAGATAGTGAGTATGAGCAATATTGTAGTATGACTCCAATTATAGAGACAAGTGCCTCGTTACTTGAACTCTCACAAATTTTACAAAACTTTACAGCCTTGAAAAATGAGATGACCTCCTGTACATTTAATCTTGAAAACAGCTTTGTTTCAGTTGATATTGGGAGTTCGTATCACTATGATATAGCCATAAAATCCGATAAAGTGTCATGCATATTCAAATTGCCGTTAGATATATTAAAGAAAATGCTCTCAAACAGCAAATTGGTTTTTACGAATGTTCAACTTAGGGTGTTTGACTCATTTGTTGCAATTGTTACTGGAGGTATTTCAATTCTTATAAGTAGGGAGGATTAAATAAATGCTGAGCCAGTATGCAAATTCACTGCACACGCTTAGTGGCAAGTTGCAGGCAGAGATCGATTCAGCAACTGAGAATAATCTCAAGCGTGAGGAGTTGCTGCAGCGGTATTACGAACTGAGCAGTAAGTATAACACTTTAAATAATTACTACTCTAGACTATTCAAAATGCGAAAAATGGTTATGGTAATCATGGATGCAAGACGGGATAATGTGTTGGATAATCTAGAGCGGCGCGTAGAAAGTATTCTTGCGGTTGTCCTTCCAGAGGAAAATTTCAAAATCAAAATCACATACACTCCAAACAGAGGACGTTATTATTCGGAAGTTTATGTTGGAAAAGAGACAGCTTCTGGGCAAGTGATCTGGACTCGGCCTAAGGGAACAAATGGAGAGTTCATGAAACAACTGATATCATTTAGTATATTGGCGTCTATCAATATTTTGTTGGAGTCCAATTTTTTGTTTATGGACGAACCATTCAGCAGTAGTGATGTGGTTAATGTCGGAAAATTAAAACCTGTTTTTGAATTGATGTTAAATCAAGGACTCCAGCTTATGTTTATTGAACATAAAAAAGAGTTGTATGAATCTTTAACTCATCAGATAATACAGTTGTATAAACACCGTTCAGCAACCTCTGAAAATGATGGGCATGTTGAGGTGCTTTGTGTTGAAAGGGTAGAAGGCAATGAAGGAACTCAAACTGTCCCAGATTCAGAAAGTGATGGAGGCCTATTGGATTGAGAATTGTCAAGTATATACAGCGATTAATGAACAGTCGGTGCCTGTTGACCTAATTGCAGTATCACTAGCAGACAGGGCTGATATTATTTTATATGCGATTTATAAACTCGTTCCGTTTTTTGAAACTATTTCTATTATTGATGATGCTGAGGCGGAAAAGGAAGGGCTGGTTACGTATGACACAATCCTGGAAACATCTGACCTTCTTCGTAACTATGGTGTATTCCTAAATGATAGTGAGGCGTCGCCGGCAATTATGCGGTGGTTAGTGGTGAAGGAAGAGGAAATTCCGCAACTTTTAAAATGTACTTCGCTGTCACAGTTCCTTTCTGATAAAGGTTATATTTTTACTGAAAACATGATATTTACTCATGTGTATTTTGAATATACTTTTACGGCTAGTAAGCTTGAGTCAATTGTTGGATACTACAATAGTGTTCGGGATTTGGAGGGAAGTCAAAATATAAAAGCGGCAAATCCAGCTGTTAGGTGTGCATTAGAGACGGATACACGCAGTCTGGGATTTGATAACTTAGAAGAACGAAGTTACTTGGAACTCGATGGTTTAACATCGGTGGGAACAAATTACCCTATACTAGATATGTGTCGTATGACTTCAAATTCTATGATTCCATTTCGTGAATTTAGGGGCTTGTATGATTACTTATGTTCTACTGAACAGTCTACATTAGTGCTTTCAGCAAATAACATTGAAGTGGCTAATCCATTAGTCGCTTTTGCAATGCTTGGAAAGTTTAATATTCCGGATATGCTTTTATACTTGCTTGCTCTTGTGCATATTAATACCGGTAAGTACATTGAGTTCATCAAGTACGGTGCCTCCTGCGAAGATAGGTATTTGGATATTGTATCAACGCTTATGCATCGCAATGACGGATATCTACACGAGCGCATTCAAGCGCATGATAGCATTAAGATAAATTTGCTATATTTTGTACGAGTTTCGAATGAGTTGCATATTTGTGCATTAAATAAAAAAGATGCTAAAATAGAATACCAAGTTGCACGTGCATCCTCTTTGTTTTCACATATTGTGTATAAGACAAACCACAAATCGGTCGTATTCGATTCGCACTATGTTGCTTCTGCATCAAGTGTAGAGTCCTACGAAGAAGGAAGTGTGCATGCAGTTCCTAAGGCAGAATATGTCTTACTCACTAGTGCATATAGCAACTCAACAGTGACTACCCTTTCGCAGGAAGAGATTCCGTTTACGGAAGCCATCATACATGATTTACCGGAGGTTATAGTAAATCATATAGCTGTTGATCTTAATATTTCAGCGGATGTGGTGACTCAGACAATGTTTGATTCCTTTGTATACAGACTGTTGAGACTCCTTGAGCAGCACATTTTTAATTATAGTAGGGTTTTAAATATAACAGATTTAATCTGTTTTACGTACCAAGATGAGTTATATGTTGGCGTGGCAAGTTACTGCCCAGAATATCAAGTTACTGTTTATCACGGCTGTACAGATAAAGGATATACTTCAGAATATGTAACTAACAGTTTGATACCCTTATCTGTTTTGAATAGTGTGAGTTATGCGGATCCGTTCTTTTCCAAGCTTTCTGAAAGCTTTGGAGAGTCTCAGGGTATATCAAAATGTGAGTCCTTTTCCGATGAGGAAACAATGTTATTATTGCGTTCGTTTGCTAGCAATACGCAGGTTGCAGTGGAGCCCACATTAAAGTCAGACTTGAATGGTGACGATTCACTAAAGCCAACAGCATATAATTTGGCATATATTGCAGCACATAAGTTATCTGCGCAAATGTGTCGTAAAACAGAGTGGGATGTATTATCTGGTTATTTTAAATCTTTTGGTATGCGGGACTTACCTATAACTCGTTCGGCTTTAAGTATTTATGGAACGGTGTATAGTACAAAAATATACCCTGTAGCAATTGTTGGGGTGGGAGGAATACATGATATTTGAAACTGATGTGGATTATGATAAATTATATTCTTTTACGGAAGATGAGTTGTTTCAGTATACTAAGGAGAACTTTGTTTCCCCGAATATAACATATCCAGAAGGATATAGTTTTGAAAAAAGTGCAAAAATAATGAAGGTAGTATGCGAAAAAATGCTGCACATAAAACCAAGTCCAGAGCAGTGGGTGTTTCTACTCGCAGACTCAGAGAGGTTACTTTGTGAGGCATGTGCGGGTGCAGGTAAGACAACAATGGCGCAGCTGAGAGTCGTAAAAGATAAACTTGTTCATAATGTTGCCGGTATAAATATCCTTGCATTAGCATATAACACGCATGCTGTAGAAGATATGAAACTGCGCCATGATTACATTATACGTGCTATTAATAATCTTAAGATCAATGACCTACACAGAGATCCAAACATATGCTGCTATACGTTTCACAGCTTCTGTAAAAGTTGGATGGAGGATTATCTTACAGACTTTGGTGTGACAAATAAGAATGGATATTTGTTGAGTGAATCCGAACGTCATGCTGCCATGCAGATGGCGGTTTCAGCATTGAAGAAAAAATTACAGATAAACCCCTTTACCACTGATGCGACTTCAGACAGTTTGCTGTCACTGTATTCATATACTCGGGAGACCTTGACAGAGTCAACACCAAGTGCCTGGAATATGTGTCCAAACATTAAAGACTTAAGTGTTTTTACGCTAGATCAGATATCCATGATATTTGAATTTTATGAGCGATATAAGAATTTAAAGCATAAGATGGACTTCACTGATTTAATCAATAATATGTACATTTTATGCAAGAGAGCCGACGTAATGGAGCGTATAAGAGCTAACTATCAATATTTTATAATTGATGAGTATCAAGATATGACTCCTTCTATGCTTCGTATTGTCAAGCTTATTCTTGAGGGTGATGTGGAGTTAGGAATTCCACCTTACAATGATTCACGGTTAACTTGTATCGGTGACGGGGATCAGTCAATTTATGGCTTTAGGGGTACCGATCCTGACAACTGTATTCGTTTTAAGGAAACCTTTTGCTCTCCGGGGCATTGGGTAAAGGTCACGGCTATGTCTGAAAATCGTCGTTGTCCTTCAGAAATTATAAAATATGCGCGTGCAGTTATTGAATCTAATACTTTAAGAATAACCAAACCGGTAAAATCTATCCGGGATGGTGGAAGCGTTGACGTTTATAAGTATTCCTCTTGTGACGATGAGATGAGCAAGCTAATACAGAAGTTAAAGTCAGTTCCATTGGAACAGCTAAGGCAGACCTGCATTTGCTATCGTAATCAAAGTAGTTCCTATATGCTGGGGCTTGCTTTAGCAAAAGCAGGAGTACCGTTTAAAATGATTAAAGGGCATCGACCCTTATCAGATAGATTCTCAAGTTCGGTATTTGATGTGCTCAATATGCTATCTTATCCGGATATTGCTGACTATGTGGATAAGGCTCTTTATAAAGTTATACCTAAATCCTCGCAGTTTACTCGCCTTACAATTTCAGACATCTTGAAGAGAGAAACTGAGGCAGGGAAGTATTCCGGCGAGCATAAGCTTTTTACGCAACTCGACTTTCCGATAAGTGCCACCTCACTAAACGGGTTTAAAGATGCACTTGCTATTTTGGACACTGCGCGTCTCCTGCATAGAAACAACAAGCCAATGAGTACGTATCTCCCAGATATTATTAAGCTTGTTAGAAAATACTACCTTGATTGGCAACTCGCAAAAGAAGGAGTGCTTTCTGAAGAATATGTGGAGTACGTGACAGCCTGGTTTAGCAGGGATATAAGTTATGACGATTTTATGAAACAGCATCGCAAACTGTTGGAGGATGTGGAGGAGACTGCACGTAATGGAGTATACTGTACAACTCTTCATGGCTTGAAGGGATTGGAATTTGAAAATGTTTTTATTATAGATTTAAATGACGGTATATTCCCGGGAACTGAACTTAGTCAGTCAGAATCATTATCTGTACAACAGAAAGATGTTCTTGAGTGTGAAGCACGGCGGCTGTTTTATGTTGCGCTTACACGCTCAAAGCAGAACCTTTGTATATATTTCGATGCGGATACCCCATCACGGTATATTAGGTTTTTCACTCCTAATAAGGGACTAGCGGAAACGTATCAAAACTATATGCATGAAACCGATGGATTCCTTGTCACTAACATGTCAGACAGCACAGATGATTTGGATAGCCTTTTGGAAGATGCAAATGATTTAGACTTGGATAATCTTCTGAACACTGCTTCAGATGTCATATCTGATGTCTCTACTTCATTTACAGAACCGCCACAGAACACCGATGTTTTTAGGCAGCTGGTGGAGAAAACGCAGAAGCAGGATGAACGCCTGCGAGAGCAGTTAGGTGAGCATAACTTTGCTATGATACAACATAAAAGCAGAATAAAAAATATTGTTGATAGAGTCTTATCGGAGGGGTCAAATACATGAGTTTTCTGGCAGCATTACAGCAAAAGAACTTAGACTATGTGTTAAGCGAACATCAATTTCAGCCTGTTGTACCGCAGAATGGTGATAAATTTGCTGATTTGTTTTCTACTATTGTAGAGAGAGGTTTAAAGGTTTACATTGATTATGATTGCGATCCTGATGGGTACTTTTCTGCACTTGCACTAGTTGATTCATTTAAGATGGTGCATTTTACAAATTACTCGCTTGTTAAGCATGAGCATAAACGGCATGTCTTAAGCGACGCATATGTAGCATCCTTGGCTCGTTCAGATAATGATGTTATCTTTATCCTGGACTCTTCAACAAATGACATGAACAACTTAACTCTCTTAGCAGAACACGGTAAGAAGGTTTGTGTTGTTGATCATCATGAGCCCAAATACAGGTTTTCTGAATATCCAGCCAATGTTGTCATAGTGAATCCCTGTATTGACAAGGAAATGGCAGATGTGTGCTACGGTTGTCTTTCTTGCGGTGCAGTAATGAGTTTGCTTTGTGCTTTTACATTACAGACGCGCTTTCATATAAAGCCACCCCTCGATTTATATTTGTATGGTGTGGTCACAATGTACTCAGATATTATGGATATGCGCAATTCATATAATATTGCCTTTGTTACGCGGTATCAAAATACAAAGATAATTGACTCTAAATTGATTAAATTATTCTTTGATGAACGCTACGACCATTTTGATAGGTCTTACATAAGTTTCAAGTTGATTCCGAGATTAAATTCATTGTTCCGTACAGAATCATTTAACCTTCTCTATAAATTATTTTTTACACCTGAGG
>ERZ778511.1003-NODE-1003-length-22296-cov-13.166899_pt1 | contig 22296 bp, 19 predicted proteins | sample MGYA00510347_ERZ778511 | MGnify/ENA primary metagenome ERZ778511 (study PRJEB29527, sample SAMN07138967) | mouse gut metagenome | material: feces | host: mouse | place: China:Nanjing | collected 2016-01-25 ...
GATGTCATTCCGATTTTCTTTCCTAATAATCCTGGCATTTCTCTTTGATTTAAAAATGTGAACTGATTGTGGGAGTTGTTTGTGATTACTTGAATCCTTTGATGTCTGAGTGTTTAATGATCAGACTTTGATTTCTACTTCTACGCCTGAGGGGAGTTCGAGTTTCATCAGCGCGTCTACGGTCTTGCCGGTAGAGTTGTGGATGTCGATCAGACGCTTGTAGGACGAGAGCTGGAACTGCTCGCGCGATTTCTTGTTGACGAAGGTCGAACGGTTGACGGTGAAAACGCGACGGTGGGTGGGCAGGGGAATAGGTCCGCTGATCACAGCACCTGTTGCTTTTACGGTCTTCACAATCTTCTCAGCCGACTTGTCAACCAAGTTGTAGTCGTAGGATTTAAGTTTGATTCTGATTGTTTGGTCCATATCTTTGTTGAATGAAAGTGTTTGTCTTACTTGATGAGGTCAACACGGCCCTGGCATTCGGTGAGCACGTTCTTTGCGATCGAGTTGCTTACCTCTGCATAGTGGCTGAATGTCATGGTCGATGTTGCACGGCCTGAAGTGATTGTACGGAGGGCTGTCACATAACCGAACATTTCGGCAAGAGGAGCCTTGGCCTTCACGATGCGTGCGCCAGAACGGCTGGTTTCCATACCTTCAACCTGACCGCGACGCTTGTTGAGGTCACCAATAACATCACCCATGCTTTCTTCGGGAGTTACTACCTCTACTTTGAAGATCGGTTCGAGAAGCACGGGACCGGCTTTTTCAGATGCTTTCTTGAATGCCTGGATGGCACAAAGCTCGAATGAAAGCTGGTCAGAGTCAACCGGGTGGAAAGAACCGTCGATGACTGTAACCTTGAGCTGATCTACGGGGAAGCCGGCGAGCACACCGTTCTTCATAGCTGCGGTGAAACCTTTCTGGATAGAGGGGATGAATTCCTTGGGAATGTTACCGCCCTTGACTTCATCGACAAACTGGAGGTTTCCTTCGAAGCCTTCGTCAACTGGTTCTACACGAACGATGATATCGGCGAACTTACCGCGGCCACCGGTCTGCTTCTTGAACACCTCGCGAAGCTCTACAGGCTTGGTGATAGCTTCCTTGTAAGTAACCTGCGGACGGCCCTGGTTACATTCAACCTTGAATTCGCGACGGAGACGGTCGATGATGATATCGAGGTGAAGCTCACCCATACCTGAGATGACTGTCTGTCCGGTTTCTTCGTTTGTCTCAACGCGGAAGGTGGGGTCTTCTTCTGCAAGCTTCTGCAGGCCGACACCGAGTTTGTCAAGGTCTTTCTGAGTTTTGGGTTCAACTGCGATACCGATAACGGGATCGGGGAATTCCATTGCTTCAAGTACGATAGGATGATTTTCGTCGCAAAGGGTGTCACCGGTGCGGATATCTTTGAAACCTACGCCAGCGCCGATATCACCGCAGTCGATAGATTCTTTTGCATTCTGCTTGTTGGAGTGCATCTGGAACAGACGGCTGACACGTTCCTTTTTACCTGAACGGCTGTTGAGGACGTAGCTACCGGCTACAACATCACCTGAGTAGACACGGAAGAAGGTCAGACGGCCTACATAGGGGTCAGTGGCAATCTTGAATGCGAGAGCACACATGGGTGCGTCTGATGAAGGCTCGCGGGTCTCAACCTTGTCGGGATCTTCAGGATTTGTTCCTTCAACGGCACCTGAGTCAACGGGGCTGGGGAGATATGCGCAGACAGAGTCAAGGAGACACTGTACACCTTTGTTCTTGAATGAAGAACCGCAGATCATGGGAACGACTTCCATCTTGAGAGTTGCGTTGCGGAGAGCGCGACGAATTTCTTCCTCAGTGATGGTAGAAGGATCGTCGAAGTACTTCTCCATAAGAGCGTCATCGAATTCGGCGATCTTTTCGAGCATCTTGTCACGCCATTCTTCAGCCTCTTCAGCGAGACCGGCGGGGATTTCCTCTAAGGTATAGTCAGCACCCATTGATTCATCGTGCCAAAAGATAGCCTTCATCTGGATGAGGTCAACCACACCCTTGAAAGTTTCTTCAGCTCCGATAGGTATCTGAATGGGACAGGGATTTGCTCCGAGAACATCCTTAAGCTGGCGGACAACTTCAAAGAAGTTCGCGCCCGAACGGTCCATCTTGTTCACATAACCGATACGGGGCACATTGTATTTGTCAGCTTGGCGCCATACGGTTTCAGACTGGGGTTCAACACCACCTACGGCGCAGAAAGTAGCTACCGCACCGTCAAGCACACGGAGCGAACGTTCAACTTCCACAGTGAAGTCAACGTGTCCCGGAGTGTCAATAAGGTTGATCTTGAACTGATCGCCGGCATACTTCCAGAAAGTGGTGGTAGCGGCAGAAGTAATTGTGATACCACGTTCCTGTTCCTGTTCCATCCAGTCCATAGTGGCAGCGCCATCGTGAACTTCGCCGATCTTGTGAGTAAGACCGGTGTAGAAAAGAATACGCTCGGAAGTTGTGGTCTTACCGGCATCGATGTGAGCCATGATACCGATATTACGCGTATATTTTAAATGTGCGTCTGATTTAGCCATTTTGATTTGTGTGAATCTAAATGAATGAAATTAATATAGGCTTAGAAACGGAAGTGAGCGAATGCGCGGTTAGCCTCGGCCATCTTGTGCATATCTTCCTTGCGCTTGTAAGCACCGCCCTGGTCGTTGAATGCGTCTACGATTTCGGCAGCGAGCTTCTCAGCCATTGTCTTGCCACCGCGCTTGCGGGCGTAGAGGATCAGGTTTTTCATCGAGATAGATTCCTTGCGGTCGGGACGGATTTCAGTAGGAACCTGGAATGTCGCACCACCGACACGACGTGACTTAACCTCTACCTGAGGAGTCACATTTTCAAGAGCTTTTTTCCAAATCTCAAGAGCGGTTTTCTCTTCATTGGGAAGTTTGTTCTTCACGAGATCGAGAGCGGAGTAGAAAATAGTATAAGAAGTATTCTTCTTTCCGTCATACATCAGGTGGTTGACGAATTTCGACACTCTCACATCATTAAACACGGGATCGGGAAGAATCACCCGCTTCTTAGGTTTTGCTTTTCTCATTTTTTGAGGAAATGTTTTGTTTTTGGTTGCTTGGTTGCTGCATCTTTAATCTTCAACGGCCGCCCCTCCGGGCGCCATTTACTCAACCTGTGATTTAGCCTTCCAGTCAAATCAAAAACGAGGGTTTAACGACTCTGTTTTTAATTTAATTTTTGTCTTCAGAAAAGGGCTTGCGCTTAATTACTTCTTCGCAGCCTTGGGACGCTTGGCACCATACTTGCTGCGACGCTGAGTACGGTCCTTAACGCCGCTGGTATCGAGCGTGCCGCGAACGATGTGATAACGCACACCGGGAAGGTCTTTCACACGACCACCGCGTACAAGCACGATTGAGTGTTCCTGAAGATTGTGGCCTTCACCGGGGATGTAGCTGTTGACTTCCTTACCGTTGGTCAGGCGCACACGAGCCACCTTACGCATAGCCGAGTTAGGCTTTTTGGGAGTGGTGGTGTACACACGCACACACACGCCACGACGCTGGGGGCATGAATCAAGTGCGGGTGACTTGCTCTTATCTTCAAGAGCCACGCGACCTTTTCTTACTAATTGCTGAATAGTAGGCATCTTGCTTTCTTTTGATTTATTTAATAATGAATAGTAGTATATTTGACTGTTTATTACGCGCTTCCCGCCATCAACCCCGCTAATTACCAAGTAGTTAACGCAGCCGTGACGACAAGCCGTTCTTAAAAGCGATGCAAAATTACAACTTATTTTCCTAACTACCAAACATTTCCAAAATAATTTTCGCATCACCGGATTTGCGCCGGATTTGCGCTAATTTTTCATCTGAACCGTGCAAAAAATCCGCAGCATCCTCACGGCCGGATGCCATGCGGCAAGCCCACACTCACAATCGCACCCCAAATGCAACCACAACCCTTATTTTATTTTTTCGCTTCTTTATTGTGTTTTTCCTACATAACCATTAATTTTGCACCTTAAATAAAAACACGGCCGTTTCCACGGCCCAATACGTTAAAAAGCCAAGCCACCATAAATCAATGGAAAGAAAATTCAAGCGAACCCTCATCACCACAGCCCTGCCCTATGCCAACGGGCCTGTGCATATCGGACATCTTGCCGGCGTATATGTTCCGGCCGATATTTATGCCCGCTATCTGCGTATGCGCGGCCAGGACGTAGTCATGGTCGGCGGCAGCGATGAACACGGTGTGCCCATCACACTCCGTGCCAGAAAAGAAGGCATCACCCCGCAACAGGTCGTAGACCGCTACCACAACATCATAAAAGATTCGCTTGAAGAACTCGGAGTAAGCTTCAATATCTATTCAAGAACCACTTCCGAACTCCATCACAAGACTGCTTCCGAATTTTTTCGCCACCTTTATGATAAAGGCGAATTCTCCGTGCAGACCGCACAGCAGCCATATGATGAAAAAACCGGAGAATTTCTCGCCGACCGTTATGTGGTCGGCACCTGCCCGCGCTGTCACAATGAAAACGCCTACGGTGACCAGTGCGAAGCCTGCGGCTCATCGCTCAACGTCACTGACCTCATCAATCCCCGTTCGGCCCTCACAGGCGAACCGGTGAAAATGCGCGAGACCACCCACTGGTATCTCCCCCTTGACAAGTGGGAACCCAAACTGCGCGAATGGATACTTGAAGGCCACAAAGAATGGAAAACAAACGTCTACGGACAGTGCAAATCATGGCTTGATGCCGGACTCCAGCCCCGTGCCGTGAGCCGCGACCTCAACTGGGGTGTGCCCGTTCCGGTTGAAGGAGCTGAAGGTAAAGTGCTCTACGTATGGTTCGACGCTCCGATCGGCTATATCTCCAATACCAAGGAACTCCTCCCTGACTCATGGGAAAAATACTGGAAAGATCCGGAAAGCCGCATCATCAACTTCATCGGCAAAGACAACATCGTCTTCCACTGCATCGTCTTCCCCTCGATGCTGATGGCCTACGGCGATAACTTCCAGCTGCCCGACAACGTCCCGGCCAACGAATTCCTTAACCTCGAAGGCGACAAGATCTCCACGTCACGCAACTGGGCCGTGTGGCTTCACGAATATCTCAATGACTTCCCCGGCAAGCAGGATGTGCTTCGCTATGTTCTCACCGCCAACGCACCTGAGACAAAGGACAACGACTTCACATGGGCAGACTTCCAGGCCCGCAACAACAACGAACTCGTGGCCATCCTCGGCAACTTCGTGAACCGCGCAATGGTTCTGACCCACAAATATTTCAACGGTGAAGTTCCGGCCGCAGGAATGCTGACAGAAACCGACACCCTCCTTGCAACCGAACTCGGCACCGCCACAGAGGCCCTGACAGCCGCACTTGAGACATTCCATTTCCGCGAAGCCCTCAAGCAGGCCATGGAAATAGCCCGTCTCGGCAACCGCTATCTGCAGGAAACCGAACCCTGGAAACTCGCCAAGACCGACATGGAGCGCGTGAAGACAATTCTCAACATAGCTCTCCAGCTCTGCGCCAACATCGCTGTGGCATTCGAGCCCTTCACTCCTTTCATGTCTGAAAAGCTCGCCAAGATGCTCGGCCTCAGCGGAAAACTCACATGGGACATGCTCGGAAAGCTTGACATCATTTCCGCCGGCACCACACTCGCCACTCCCGAACTGCTTTTCGACAAAATCGAAGACAGCCAGATCGAAGCCCAGCTCAAACGCCTCGCCGATACAAAGAAAGCCAACGAAGCAGCCGCCTGGAAAGCAGAGCCTCAGGCCAAGGATGTGGAATTCGACACCTTCGCCGCCTGTGATCTCCGAGTGGGCACCGTACTTGAATGCGTGAAAGTCCCCAAGGCCGACAAACTCCTGCGCTTCCTCATTGACGACGGATTGGAAAAACGCACCATTGTTTCAGGCATAGCCAAATACTACAAGCCCGAAGAACTGGTAGGCAAACAGGTCTGCTTCATAGCCAACCTCCCTCCCCGCAAACTCAAAGGCATTGTGTCTGAAGGCATGATTCTTTCTGCCGAGAACTCCGACGGTTCCATAGTGCTTCTCAGCCCCTCGGCTGCAGTAGCTCCCGGCGCCAAGATCGGCTAAGGCTCATGCGCCGACCGTCCCCACACAGCAATATGAAATCCGAGAGGGTTGGGCTTCCCTCCCCTCCCGGATTTTTCAATTCTCCCCCCAAAAGCATTCTTTATCAACAGGTCGTTTAAAAAACAACAGTTAAATGACAGCCAGAAGAAAACCACGACTCCTGATCATATACACAGGCGGAACGATCGGAATGATCGAAAATCCAGAAACCCATGCCCTGCAGCCTTTTGACTTCTCGCACCTCATAGACAATGTGCCCAAAATCAAGATGCTCGACTATCATATCGACAACATCCAGTTCACCCCGATAGACTCAAGCGATATGAATCCGTCAGGATGGGCGGAGATATCAAATGCCATAGCCTCGCATTATGACGAATATGACGGTTTCGTAGTTCTCCACGGCACCGACACAATGGCCTACACGGCCTCGGCTCTTTCATTCATGCTCGGCAATCTCCACAAGCCGGTCATTATCACCGGCTCGCAGCTCCCCATCGGAGAAGTGCGCACCGACGGAGAAGAAAACCTCATAACCGCCCTGCAGATTGCAGCCGCCACTACTTTTGACGGGTCTCCGATGGTCCAGGAAGTAGCTATCCTGTTCGAGAACTATCTCTGGCGCGGAAACCGCTCTACCAAAATGAGTGCCGACAACTTCAATGCCTTCAAGAGCAACAACTATCCGCAGCTGGCAAAAATAGGCCTTGGAATACACTTTTCAGAAGAGGCTCTGTGGCGTCCAAAAGCAAAGACACCTTTGCAGCTCAACACCCGCATGGACTCCAACGTGATGTTTATCGAGCTCTACCCCGGCATGACACAGCAGACCCTCCGCTATCTTCTGAACGCTCCTGGAGTAAAGGGCATTGTACTGCGCACATACGGAGCAGGCAACGCTCCGACAGCCGGATGGTTTATCGAGGAAATAGCTCAGGCAGTGCAACGGGGAGTAGTGATTGTCAATGTCACTCAGTGCGTGAACGGAGGTGTGCACCACAGGCGCTACGTGGCAGGCGACAAGCTGGCCAACGCAGGTGTGATTTCCGGCCATGACATGACCTCAGAAGCAGCAATAACCAAACTGATGTATCTGTTCGGCCTCGGACTGACACCTTCAGCCGTGGCTACACGCCTTAACACTGATCTCTGCGGCGAGGTCACACTGTAGCCGCGCCGCAAAAACGTCAGTCATACCCGTTTTCAAAATCAAATTCCAGCTGTCGCGGATCATAGACCGTCCGTGAGGAACTTCCATGTTCCGGCATCGAGACAGAAAGGCCCACAAGCCTAACCTGCCGTCCGACCACCGGCGCCAGAGCCAGCAGGCGTATAGCCGCCTGGGCGATGAGATCTTTGTTCTGATAGGCGTGTGGAGCAGTATGGCTGCGTGAACACTGGCTGAAATCGCTGAATTTCAATTTAAGCGTCAGCGTACAGCCGCGGAACACACTGCGTCCTATCCTCCAGACAAGTTCTTCTGCCAGATCAGAGATCACCTGCTCGATCTCTCCGACGGTCACAAGATCTTCCTGAAGAGTGATCTCGCAGCCGACCGATTTCCGCGTCCACAGCGGCTCCACGGGTCTATTGTCGATCCCGCGGGCAAACTGATAGAAAATCCTCCCGGACTTCCCGAATTCATGACTCAGCAGTTCGGCTGAACAGGCTGCAAGCTGTTCGCCGTTCCAGATACCAAGAGCATGCATCCTTGCGGCCGTGACGGGCCCCACACCCCAGAAATCTTCCACCGGAATCCTGCGTATAAAATCAAGAGCCTGCGAGGGATGGATGGTACACAGGCCGTCGGGCTTCCGATAGTCAGAAGCTATCTTAGCCAGAAACTTATTGTAAGAGACTCCGGCGGAAGCTGTCAGCCCAAGTCGCTCACGGATCTTGCTCTTGATCTCTCTGGCGATATTGACAGCCATCGGTTCACCTGCCTTATTGACAGTCACGTCAAGAAAAGCCTCGTCAAGAGATATCGGCTCGACGATATCGGTATATTCATGAAAAATCTCATGCATAGCTGCCGACACCTTTTTATATACATCGAATCTCGGTTTCACAAAAACGAGTCCCGGACAGATTTTCGCTGCCCGCATCGACGGCATGGCCGATCTTACGCCGAATCGCCTCGCCTCATAGCTCGCAGCCGCTACCACACCGCGCCCCTCGGCATGGCCGACGGCTATAGGCACTCCTCTCAGTTCAGGATTGTCACGCTGCTCGACTGACGCATAGAACGCATCCATATCAATATGGATGATCTTACGTATTTCACCCAGTTCAGAGACGTCCCTGGTCATTGTAGGAATAAAATTCGTTTCGCGCTATTATCACATGATCAAGCACTTTGATTCCGAGATAATCGGCTCCGACCTTGATTCTCTGAGTCAGACGGTCATCCTCACCGCTCGGAAGCGGATTCCCGGAAGGATGATTATGAACCAGTATTATCCCTTCGGCAAGACAGTCGAGCGCCCGTTTTAGAAGCAGCTTCACATCCACCACCGTGGCGGCCGTGCCTCCCTGCGATATGCAACGCTTGAACTTCACGCGGTTACTCCTTGAGAGCATCATCACCCAGAATTCCTCATAGTCAAGATGAGCCATAAGCGGCTGCATTATATCCTTGACATCCTCGCTCGACCTGATCAGCGGCTCTGCGGCACCGGCCATCTGCTCACGGTTACGGCGGCCGAGTTCAAAAGCCGCGGCAAGGCATACGGCTTTGGCCGGACCGACTCCTTTGTATTTCGACATCATCTCCTGCATACTCATGCGGGCAAGGTTGTCGACCCGCTGGTCACAGTCATGCAGAATGCCACGCGCCATGTCGACCACCGACATGCCCGGCAGTCCACCACCAAAAATCAATGCCACAAGTTCGGCATCGCTCAGCGAGCGTATGCCGTTGGCGAGCGCTTTCTCACGCGGCTTGTCGTCGTCATTCAGATCATGAATGCGGGTCGGGACAAAAGGTGTCTGGTCATTCATCGCTTCTACTTTCCTTTTCTCATTAAAATCTCTTCTTCGACGTCACGTCCGCGCCCAAGCACTATCTTGAGGAAGTATGCTTTCAGAAAACCGCAGCCGTAGCCACAGATCTGGATGACGCTCGCAGGCAAAGCCTTGACCGCAATCACCGGCGAGCGGGTTGACACAAGCGCACTGACGAATATGGCAATAAGATACAACCCCAGCGGCAGCAGGAACCACGGAGAGACTGCCGCTGACAGCACCACAAGCACCAGCCCTATGATCACAGCCAGGGCAGGAAGAGCATGAACCACTTTCAGCGACCCCGGATAGAGCAGCTTGAGGGTGATGCGCGACATGCCGAACACATAGACCTGACGAAGGAATTTTCTGAAATCAACACGCCTCTTGTGGTAGACATAAGCTGGACGGATCAAGGCTATCGAAAAGCCAGCATTACGGATTCTAGTCGACATGTCTATATCCTCTGAAAACATTTCACGGAAGCCCCCCACCCTTTCATAGACTCTGCGCGAAAAACCCATGTTGAATGTGCGCGGCACAAACTTTTCAAGGCTCATCTTCCCGCCACGGATTCCGCCGGTGGTCAGAAACGAGGTCATGGCGAAATTGATGGCCTTCTGAGTCGAGGTGAACGACGAGTGAGCCGAGTCCGGACCGCCGAAACAGTCTACGGGCTTTGCATCCAGCTCGCGGCTAAGAACAGCGAAGTAATCCTCCGGGATCACACAGTCGCTGTCAAAGAAAATGAAATAATCGCCTGCGGCCCGCTCCATTCCATAGTTGCGGGCAATCGAACGGCCTTCATTCTCCTTGTAGAAATATCTGACACGCAGATTTTCCACGCTTTCAGCTTCGGCCTGGCATCTGTCTGTCGACCCGTCCTCCACTATCACGACCTCGAAATTCTTCAAGGTCTGACGGCTGAGACTTTCCAGCAGATCACGGACCTCATCAATACGGTTATAGACCGGTACTATTACCGAAAAACGCACCTTTTCATCCATCAGTTCATGCGGTTTTTATAATCATTATAATCGAAACGGCGCAGATAAGTGCAATTGCCATCAGAGTCGCAAAGCACCATAGCAGGATGCTGTATGCCATTGAACATAGTGGTCTTCACTGTAGTATAGTGGTTCATATCCTCAAGCGTGAGGCGATCACCGGCTTTCAGTGGCTCCCGGAAACACCAGTCGCCCACATAGTCACCGCTCAGGCAGGAATTTCCGCCAAGCCTATAGCGCGGCAGCCCCTCCGCTTCCGGAACACTTTCGGTGATGGCCGGCTTATAAGGCATCTCAAGGCAGTCAGGCATGTGGCAGGCGAAACTTGCGTCGATGACAGCCGTTTTCACTCCTTGGTTCTCAACCACATCAAGCACTTCGGTGATCAGATCGCCGGTGCGCCAGGTGAAAGCGCTTCCCGGCTCCATAACTACCTGCAGCCACGGATAACGCCCACGGAAATCTTTCAGAAGCCCGATCAGATGGTCCACGTCATAGCCCTCGCGCGTCATCAGATGACCACCGCCGAAGTTGACCCACTTCAGCTGACTGAAATACATTCCGAACTGATCCTCGAAAGCGGCAAGCACCTTTTCAAGATCATAGCTCGAACTCTCGCACAAAGCATGGAAATGCAGACCCTCGATCCCGGCAGGCAATACTCCGGCAAGCTGATCGGCGGTCACTCCGAAACGCGAACCGGGAAGAGCCGGATTGTAGATCTCAGTCTCGATGACCGAGCACTGCGGATTGACTCTCAGTCCGGGCGACACTCCGGCCGCCAGAGTCTTGGCGCCATACTTTTCCCACTGACCGAGAGAGTTGAAGGTCAGATGAGTGGCACGTGAAAGAAACTCACTTATCGTGGCCTCGGTATAGACCGGACAGTAGACATGCGCCTCACCTCCGAGCTCTTCATTGCCAAGCCGGAGCTCGTTGAGCGAACTGGCGGTAAAATCGCGGTTATACTCCCTGATTATAGGGAATGTACGCCACAAGGCATAGGCCTTGAAAGCCATGATGATATTCACACCGGCCTCACGCTCCACTCTGTTGATCAGCGACAGGTTGCGGCGCAATTTATCTTCATATACTATATAATAAGGTGTAGCGATCTCGTCTGCTTTCATCTCATATTGTTTTTGGTATGGTGGTTACTCGGTTCCGACTATTGAAAATTTCGCAAACTTCAGCATCAGGGTGCGAGTGTCGGTATTCTCGAACTTCACTGTGATTCTCGGATCGGGCCCTGCGGTGTCGATATTGACAATCGCACCACGGCCGAACTTGGCATGTTCTATGACCGTTCCCTCCGCCACTTCGCTCACCGAATGAAGGGCATATCTGACATCGCTCGCAGGCTTTCCGGCAGACGGCTGCATCTGTCCGGACCGTCTGAATGACTGCGGCGCGCCTGACGAAGGCTGAACCTTGCGCAGCGAGTTCAGACTGCGGGCTGAGCCGGCCATTGATGCCGTATAATTTACCGTCGGGCGCACCTTCGGAGCATCGTCTCCAAGATTGTCATTGGTGGCAAGACGCAGATAGCGCTGATCTATATCTCTGAGGAAGCGCGACGGGCGGCAGCTGACCGTCTGACCGTTGCGGAAACGCGATCCGGCATATGTCAGCATGCAGAATTTTTTCGCTCTCGTCATAGCCACATACATCAGACGGCGCTCCTCTTCGATCTGGGCCGGTGAATCCTGAGCCATAGCCGACGGAAAAAGCTCTTCCTCAACTCCGACCACAAACACATTATTGAATTCCAGCCCCTTTGCAGCATGGACAGTCATCAGAGTCACGCGCTCCTCGCTTGCGTCGCCGGAATCCGAATCCTGGTCAGTGGCAAGCGAGACCTCCGCCATAAAATCGGCGAGCGACATGCTGTCACTCCCCTCCTCCACACGGGTCTCCACAAAGCCCTTCACGCCTGAAATCAGTTCCTGAAGGTTTTCCTGTTTCGAAAGATTTTCAGGTGTGCTGTCGTGGAGATACATCTTCAGCATCTCAGTACGTTCTATGATCCTGGTGGCCAGTTCAAGCGCATCGGCCCCCTTGCGGTCAGCCTGCACGAATTCAGTTATCAGACCGGCAAATCTGTCGAGTTTACGCAAAGTCCCGGCATTGAGACCGGCCGGATACCTGTCAGGCTCCTGAATCACAGTCCAGAGGCTTACGTTGCCGTCAATCGCTGCACGTGTCAGCTTGGCGAGAGTTGTCTCCCCGATGCCTCGCGCCGGGAAATTGATCACACGTCTCAGCGCCTCGTCATCATCAGGATTCAAAGCCAGACGGAAATAGGCAATGGCGTCCTTTACCTCCTTGCGCTGGTAGAACGACAGACCACCGTAAATCCTGTAAGGCACATTGCGTTTTCTCAAAGCCTCTTCCAGCACACGGCTCTGGGCATTGGTACGATATAGTATGGCGAATTCATCGGCACTGTCGCCGCTCGTCATTTTCAGCTGCGACAGCCGCGAAGCCACCTGATAGGCCTCCTCGAAATCGCTATAGCACTTGACCACCTCTATCAGCGCCCCGGTCTCGTTCTCTGAATAAACGGTTTTGGGTATCTGCTCGCTGTTCTTGTCGATAAGTGAACCGGCGGCATTGATGATGTTACGTGTCGAGCGATAGTTGCGTTCGAGTTTAAAGATAGACAGTGCAGAATACGTCTTTCTCAGATCAAGGATATTGCGGATATTGGCACCCCGGAACGAGTAGATGCTCTGGGCATCGTCGCCGACCACACAGAGCCTGCCGCTTTCGCGTGTAAGCTGGGTCACTATCACGTGTTGCGCAAAGTTGGTGTCCTGATACTCGTCGACAAGCACATAGCTGAAAAACTCCCTGTAGTGACGAAGCACATCCGGATTGTCGCGCAACAGTACATTGGTATAATAGAGCAGATCGTCAAAATCCATAGCCCCGGCCACCACGCAACGGTCGCGATAGGCTCTGTAGACCGCATAGAGTTCGGGGCGTTTGGCTCTCGCATCGGCTTCCATCACATCGCGGCTCAGCGCATAGTCTTCAGGCGAGACAAGTGCGTTCTTGGCACCGGAAATGGCCGAAAGCACAGCCGACGGCTTGTAGATCTTATCGTCAAGCTGCATATCCTTTATGATAGTCTTGACAAGCGATTTACTGTCGGCGCTGTCATAGATCGTGAAATTGCTTTTGAATCCTATCAGTTCGGCATTGGCGCGGAGAATACGCGCAAAGATCGAATGAAAGGTGCCCATCCACAGTTTCGAAGCCACAGCGCCGCCCACAAGCTGCTCCACGCGCTCGCGCATCTCTTTGGCAGCCTTGTTCGTAAAGGTCAGAGCAAGAATCCGCCACGGCTCATAGCCGAGGCGGAGAAGATGAACAATCTTATAGGTGAGCACACGGGTTTTGCCTGAGCCGGCTCCGGCTATCACAAGCTGAGGCCCGTCGCAATACTCTACAGCGGCCCGCTGCTGTTCATTGAGTTCATCAAGATAATTTTCGTCCATCAATATCATCACTTGACGAGCAGATGGTCACCGGTTTCGTTGACAATCGAGCGGTAATAGCGATCGTCATATCCGCCGTAGACCGGCGACACAGGCATTCCTTCGGGAGTGCGTTCGAATTTTCCGTCTTTCTCTTTCTTGATATTGCCGTCCATATATTTGACAAGGAGATAGTCGCCGAGATCCTTATAGCGCTTCACATAGCGGCGCGAAGCAAGGGCAGAGTGATCGTTGAGCAGACTGCGGGCGGCATCAGGCTCGAGAGTCGGCACTTCGGCGAGGAACGTTCTGACTTCATTTTCAAGAGTATCTTCCTCGGCTTTCTGCACACGGCGGATATCATCGATCATCTTGCTGTACTGGTGATAGGCCTGGTTCGCCACATAGCTTGTCACCCAGAATGCAGCGTCCCATGACAGGGTGAGGAGATCGCCGTTGCCCTGGGCGAATTCATGAGGTATTGAAGTGATGCTGCTGTACATGGGCACATACACACAGGTATTGGCATCGTCAACACCGAACCAGAGTATGCCGCGCATCAGTTCAGGATGGGCAGAGTTCATCTGAGACACAAACGAAAAACCGGTCTGCTGAGTGGCGATGGCACGTTCGTTGAGATATTCCTTTCCGTCGACTTTGAACGTCATCGGACGCCAGCGGTAAGGCACCGCATAGGGACCGGCGCCAACATCTTTGGTCATGTCCATCGGAGTACCCTCGAAATGGTCACGCATCATCCACTTCATGTCATTGAGACTCACCTTGCGGTCAGGTTTCACCCAAAGCGGCATAGGCTCGCCCTCGGCCTTCATGATCCAGGGGAGATAGCTGTCCATTCCGTCGGCAAAACGGTTGAAATAGCTCCACACACGGCCGTCACAGCCGCGGGTTGCAGTGCCGTCGAGTTCGCCATAGGCAAGCGAGAAACTGAAGTCCTCGTCCTTACCGTTGTAGTAGCCCATTTTACGGGCGAATTTGATGACATCAGGCGAGTAGAGGGTGTTTTCCTTGTCTTTCAGAGGAAATTTATGGATACGCGGATGGTTGGCATGGCCCGAAATACAGTCGTCGGGGATACGGCGGGCCACCCATACGGCGCCCTTCTCCTTGCCGCCCTTGCCGATCAGTTCCATGATCCAGGCTTCTTCAGAATCGGCAATAGAGAACGATTCACCACTTGAATGATAGCCGTATGTGTTCACCAGATCTGTCATGATCTTTATGGCCTCGCGTGGCGTTTTGGCTCGTTCAAGGGCCACATAGATCAGCGAACCATAGTCCATTATACCGGTTGTGTCTTCCAGCTCGTGACGGCCACCCCAGGTGCTTTCCGAGATTGTCAGACCGTGTTCGTTCATATTGCCTATAGTAGTATAGGTTTCGGCTACTTCGGGTATCTCGCCGAGATAGCGGCCTGTGTCCCATTCAACGATCTTCCTCATCGTGCCTGGCGCATGTTTGCCTCCGGGGCGGTTGTAGAGTTCACCGTAAAGCGTATGGCTGTCGGCGGCATAGGTGACAAGCACCGAGCCGTCAGGAGTGGCGTTCTTACCTGCGATAAGGCTCGTGCATGCCAGAGCCGGCTCAACTGACATCAGAGCCAGGGCTCCGAGAACGATTTTATCGAACATTTTCATGATTGGTTTTGTTTTTTTTAATGATTTATGCAAGGATCTGTCAGCCTCCATATTCCAGCAGGAACACCACAGCGGACGTCCGTCTTGCAAAAATAATGAAATTCATCTACAAATCCAAGCCGCAGGATCTCTTTCTGCATCGCACAGAAAAATGTGAGAATGTCTGACAACAAATGTTAAACCCCTCTATAACTTCCGATAAATTTGTGATTTACAAATATTTTTCATTAATTTGCAATCAGGACTCCTTACCTGCATAAACAAATTTCTCATATACTACTCACTAACCAACTGCTTATTTTATGAAAAAGTATCTCGCAGAGATGATCGGAACATTTGTTCTGGTACTCATGGGTTGCGGCAGTGCAATCTTCGCAGGCATTGGCCTCGGCACAACCGGCTATGGCGTGACAACCCTTGGCGTGGCTATGGCGTTCGGCCTTTCTGTAGTGGCTATGGCCTACACCATCGGCAACATTTCAGGCTGCCACATCAATCCGGCCATCACCCTCGGTGTCTGGTCAAGCGGACGCATGAGCGGCAAGGAAGCCGGAGGCTACATGCTCTTCCAGTGCATCGGCGCTATCATCGCTTCTGCTGTCCTCTACATCCTCGTCCACACAGGCAATGAAGCCGGTATCGAAGCCGTGTTCAACAGCACTACGACCACCGGCTCAAACAGCTTCCTCCCCGGCAACATCGTGCCTGCCTTCATTGCAGAACTTATCTTCACTTTCATCTTCGTGCTCGTGGTGCTCGGTTCCACTGACGAAAAGAAAGGTGCCGGCAACTTTGCAGGCCTCGCCATCGGCCTGACTCTTGTCCTGGTCCACATAGCATGCATCCCCATCACCGGCACTTCAGTCAACCCGGCTCGTTCGATCGGCCCGGCCATTTTCGCAGCCATCGAAGGTAACTGTGTGCCTCTCAGCCAGCTCTGGCTCTTCATCGTGGCTCCATTCATAGGAGCTATGCTCAGCGCCTTTGTCTGGAAAGGACTCCGCTCAGACAACTGATCGGCATTCGTAGCTAAAAAAATAAACCGCAGGGGCATGAGGATTGTCAGCATGTCCCTGCGTATTATCTGACACATTCAAATACTCTTCATGAATCTCAACGGACGACGTGAAAGTTCAAACGTCAGCGACCGCCGCAGTGGAGGCGGTGGGGGCGGCAAGAAAATCGGCGCCGGAATCGGCGCGGTAATAATAGCGGCTATCATTGCATGGATCTCCGGTGGAAACCCTCTTGATGTCCTGATCTCTAACGCCGGTTCATTCACCTCCGGCAGCAGCCAGGTCTCGCAGAACTACACCCCTACAGAAGAAGAGGAGGAACTGGCACGCTTCTCCCGCCAGATTCTGGCCGGAACGGAAGACGTGTGGACAAAGATTTTCGCCCGGATGGGGAAGGAATACGAAGCGCCGACCCTGGTGCTCTACACCGATGCCGTCAGAAGCGCCTGCGGAGATGCATCCGCATCTGTAGGCCCGTTCTACTGCTCGGCCGATGAGAAACTCTACATTGACCTGTCATTTTTCCGTGACATGCGCAAGACTCTCGGAGCCGATGGAGATTTCGCATACGCCTATGTGATAGCCCATGAAGTCGGGCATCATGTACAGCATCTGCTCGGCATACTTGACGAAGCCCATTCGCAGATGAACCGCGTAAGTGTAACCGAAGCCAACAACATCAGTGTGCGCATCGAACTCCAGGCCGATTTCCTCGCCGGTGTCTGGGCCTATCATGACAACGAGATGTTCAGCTCCATTGAAGACGGTGATCTTGAAGAAGCTCTTGATGCATCAATGAAAATAGGCGATGACTATCTGCAGAAACGCGCCCGCGGCTACTCCGTGCCCGACTCATTCACCCACGGCACATCAGCCCGGCGCAGCCGCTGGCTCAAAAAAGGCCTCTCGACAGGCGACCTCAGCCAGGGCGACACATTCTCCATCCCCTATTCCAGTCTGTAAGCGCTTATCAGGAAATGCAAACCTTTTTTGCACCTCCACGCATTATCGCACTAAAACTCTATTCTCTTGTGGTTAACTTTGCAGCGTCAGGAGAGTTTCCGGAAAAGTATCGAGGCTACGTTTGAGGCGGCGCTGCTGTCGGTATGAAGTATGGATCTGATCTTTGCATAACCTTCCAGCTGGGCCTCGCGGGCCGGCCCCGCTTCAAGTATCTGCGAAAGTTCACGGTCCACATTGTCAGCCGTACAGTTGTGGACCAGCATCTCCGGCACCACACACCCCCTGACCCCCGTGCGCACGGCCTCGCGGTTGACCTCACGTCGCGTCTGACGGTCTATCTTCCCGCCTATAAGGTTAGGCAGAGCCACATAGGGAATCTTCAGAATGTGAAGGAATATGTCATGGGCCCATTTCCACCCCACGGCACGATAGCAGACCACCTGCGGACATCCCGCCAGGGCACATTCCAGCGAGGCTGTGCCTGAAGTCACCATAGCGGCATGGGCACCGGCCATCAGCTCAAGAGTGGCGGCATCTACAAGAGGGAAAGAGGTATAGGCTCCATACATCGACTTGTCTATAGAAGGAGCGGCGGCCACCACGGTCTGCATCTCAGGATGACGTCTGGCCACAGCATCCATCACCGGCAGATTAGCCTTGATCTCTCCGACACGGCTGCCAGGCACAAGAGCGAGGATCGGACGCTCCGACAGCCCGTGACGCTGCAGAAATTCCGCCCGCGAAGGCAGTGATTTCAGCACTTCCTCCACCTCTTCGACCGATGGGTTACCCACATAGTCCACCTTGACTCCCCGTTCCCCGAACCATGCAGGCTCAAACGGAAGTATCGATAAAATGCCGTCTACATAACGGCGCAACTGCTTGATGCGATATTCCTTCCAGGCCCAGAGCTTTGGCGCGATATAGTAAAACACCTTTATGCCAAGCTCTTTGGCAAATCTGGCCAGATTCAGATTGAAGCCCGGATAGTCGACAAGCACCACGGCATCAGGCCGCATGGTCCGGATGGCCTCTTTAGCCCTACGCAGATTGCCGAGAACCTGCGGCAAGTGGGTTGCCACATCAATAAATCCCATGAATGCCATGCGGCTGAAATGTATCAGAGGCTCATGCCCAGCCGCTTCGGCCATGCGGTCGCCACCGAGAAAAGTGATTTCCGCCGAAGCATCAAGCTTCAGCAACTCTTTGATTACCTGCGCCGCATGGACGTCACCGGATGCCTCTCCGGCTGAAAAGAAATACTTCATAAGCACAAAGATATAGGATTTTTTTCATTTTCTGAAGGATTTTCGCTAACTTGCGCGTTATTAAGAAGAGTTCAACTATTCATTCTTCTTCATCAGCATCACAACTATATGTTCAGATACATCTTCGGGGCAATACTCAGCCTGCTTCCGCTTCTCTCGTTTGGGAAAACGCCGATTTTCGGAAACCCAGAAGTCGATGTCGACAATATGTACGCCTATGTCAAGCGCCACAACCCAGATTTCAGACGCGAAGTTGCCGAGGCCTTCTACAGCATCGGGCGCCGTTACGGCATACGCGGAGACATCGCCCTGTGTCAGGCCATAATCGAGACCGGATGGTTCCGTTTCGACAACGGCACTGCCGTCCGCCCCGAAGCTCATAACTATTGCGGACTTGGCGTGAAAAAGCGTGGCGACCGCGGATGCTCGTTCAAATCCGTGGAAGAAGGAGTCACAGCCATGATACAGCACCTCTACGCTTATGCCTGCTCAGGCAAATTGCCGAAAGGAGAACGCAAGATAGATCCCCGCTTCGACTATGTGAGCCGCGGTTGCGCCCCGACATGGGAAAAACTCGCCGGCCGCTGGGCAATGAATCCGCGTTACGGCAAAAACATAATGAAAATCTATTCCGGACTTGCCTCCAAAGCCCACTCCGGCGGCAAAGTGCAATTCATAGAAGTCAATATCCCCGATGATCTCCTTGACGGCGATGAAATTGACTACTCCGATCTTGACTATGCCCATGACGTTGACACTCCGGAAATCTCCGTGGCCGATGACGATATCTTCAACTGACCCCATTCCACACACCCCCGAAAACAGACCAATGAAAGAAAAAGACATCATATCAAACATCGCCTCCCGCCTCGCCATCACCGAACTCAACGCTATGCAGAAACGCATGGCATCTGTAAAAACCGGAGGCAACACCATTACACTCCTGGCCCCGACAGGTTCCGGCAAGACCGTGGCATTCGCCATAGCCCTGCTCAAAAGCCTTGGCCCGGCCGACGGACGGATACGTGCCGTGGTCATGGCTCCATCGCGCGAACTTGTACTCCAGATCTTCGATGTAATCCGCCCTATAGCCACCAGACTCAAGACAGTCGCTTTCTACGGCGGACACTCCATGCAGGAAGAAAAAAACTCACTGTCTGTAACCCCTGACATCATCATCGCCACTCCCGGCCGTCTGCTCGACCACATCACCCGCGGTCTTGTCGACCTTTCAGGAGTACGCACACTCGTGCTCGATGAATATGACAAAGCCCTCGAACTCGGATTTGCCAACGAAATGAAGCGCGTGTGCAAAAAACTCACATCTCTCAGCCTCATAATCCTCACCTCAGCCACACGCCTTGACGAACTCCCCCCCTTCCTCCCGGTGACACAGACCTCCGAACTGATTGACTTCAGCTCCGACTGCTCTCCGCGCCGCAGAATACAGATTGTCAATGTCCCGTCACCGACACGCGACAAACTCGATACCCTCATCGACCTCCTGCGCTCGCTCGACAACGGACGCGTGATCGTCTTTGCAAACCATCGAGAAAGCGTAGAGCGCATCTACTCGGCTCTGCGCAAAGCCGGACTGCCGGCGGGAATCTATCATGGCGGCCTCGAACAGAACGACCGCGAAAACGCCATCGAGATGCTCAACAACGGATCGACCCCCATACTCGTCTCAACCGATCTCGGCGCCCGCGGTCTTGACATCCCCGAACTTTCGGCCGTAATCCATTATCATCTCCCCCCCTCGCCTGAAGCCTGGACCCACCGCAACGGCCGCACAGCACGCCAGCAAGCCTCCGGCGAAGTCTATGTCATCACCTCCGAAGGCGAAAACCAGCCAGAATATCTCGAATGGGACCGCGAACTGGTGCCGCAAGGCAAAAGCTCCGACCCGATTGTCTCCGATACCGCCACTCTATATTTTAACGTAGGCAAAAAAGAGAAAATCTCGCGAGGCGACATCGTAGGCTTCATCGTAGCCAAAGGCAACCTTGACGCCGGAGCGATAGGCCGCATAGCCCTGCGCGACCACTCGGCGCTCGTGGCAGTTCCACTCAAAGAAGCCGCAAGGCTCATCGACACCCTCAACAGCCACAAAATCAAAAACACCCGCGCCAGAATCTCCCGCCTCGGCTGATAAGATGCCATTTAACCTCTCACCGTAACTATTCAGCGAATGGAAGATATAGGCACCAAATCTTGAGGATATTGAATTAAGATCTTATCTTTCAGTAATTTAATAGCTAATTTATTTGCAAATGTCAAATAAATTAGCTATCTTTGTATCTGTGAAACAACAGATTAGCGACATATCATCCATTCTAGCCGGAATGTCAGAACAACTCAAGTCCATGCAGGGCACTATCGATTCCCAGCATGCCGAGATATGTTCGCTAAATCGTAATGTTGATAGACTTCTTAAGGAAAACCGTGAGTTACGCAAGCGTCTGGAGAAGTATGAACAGCCGCCGAAGGACTCCGGCAACAGCAGTACTCCGCCATCGAAAGAACCGATAAAGGCTGAGGTGGAACGCAGGACAAAATCATTGCGGAAGAAATCAGAAAGACCTGTCGGCGGTCAATCCGGGCATGAAGGAACGACACGCAAAAAGGTGGAGATGCCTGACGAAATCCAGGAAGTGTCATCCCGATATTGCAGTGAGTGCGGGCGCGATTTGTCGGGTGTTGAAGGTGAGCTTGATTATGTCAGCCAAGAGATAGACCTGCCTCAGATACAGCCTATCTATCGTGAACGCAGATTTTATAAAAAAGTCTGTAGCTGCGGATGTTGCAATCGTGATTATGCACCGCGTCGCAGGGGAGGTAATGCCATTACTTTCGGCAAAAACATACGAGCCATTGCGACTTATCTGAGTGTGGTGCAATGCGTGCCTTACGAGCGGTTGCAATCCCTGTTCGCCACGATGTTCAATGTACGCATCAGTCAGGGGACGCTTGTCAATATCGTCCGTGAGACGCTTGACAAATCCCGCCCGGCAATCGAACTTATAGAGCGTCTGCTCAGAGAATCATCCGTAGTCGGCTTTGACGAGTCCGGATGCTATGTCAAAGGCAGGCTCAACTGGTCGTGGATTGCACAGACTGCGTATCTGACCCTCGTGTTCCGCGGTGCGGGCCGTAGTGCAAAAGTGCTTGAAGAGCGTTTTGGTGACTCATTGAAGAAAATGACAGCCGTAACTGACCGCCACAGCGCGTACTTTGCCATCGACTTCCTAAATAATCAGATATGTCTGGCTCATCTGCTGAGAAACCTGGAATACCTTAACGATATTGACAAGGAGCAGACATGGGCAAAGGAAGTACAGACCTTATTACGCGAGGCCATTCATCAGAGAAACGAAAAACCGGTCGATATAATACCGAAAGATGACTGGCTCACAAGGCTTGATGGCTTGCTCAAACGGAATCTTGACAGTCTGCGCAAAGAGTTTAATGAGTTGAAGAGGGGGATAATAAAATGCAGGGACTACATCTTCAACTTCCTTGAAAATCCGGCCATACCATCTGACAACAACGCTTCAGAACGTGGAATCCGAAAACTCAAGGTCAAGCAGAAAATATCCTGATGCTTCCGCTCCGGTACCGGTGCCGATGCCTTCCACGCACTACATTCCATTGCTGACACAGCCTGGAAAAACGGACAATCTCCTCTCGATGCTATATGGAAAACCCAGGCTCGGATGACCCCTTAGACCAGGTTGAATTGACCCCTGAAG
>ERZ778511.1014-NODE-1014-length-22074-cov-7.617058_pt1 | contig 22074 bp, 15 predicted proteins | sample MGYA00510347_ERZ778511 | MGnify/ENA primary metagenome ERZ778511 (study PRJEB29527, sample SAMN07138967) | mouse gut metagenome | material: feces | host: mouse | place: China:Nanjing | collected 2016-01-25 ...
GGGTCTATGATCCCGTTTTTATTCACCTGTCGCTTATTTTAGTGACATTAGTGTTCAAATTTAACAGATAGTAATTGAAAGGGAATCTTTTATACAATCTGCGGCTTCTTTTTTGCTGCTTCCGGCTTGTCGTTCAGTCGAATATGTTAATATTCTCCTTCACTCCGCATCGGAATCGACTAAAAAACAGTCCCGCATATTGTATAAATTAAATTTGAACACTTACTTATGTGCTAAAAGAAAATGTTGAGAATCAGACACGGCTCTTTCATTTAACTTTGATGCTACAATGCGCCACTGTTAATCAAGTAGTTATATGTAGCAGTTTCGCAATGGCTGTATTAATCTCATTTTGGATAAAAGGGTTAATGGCTTTTAACTAACTATAAGTCATGCACTTTGAAAATTCAAAGCATTTTTAAATGAAAGAGCCGTGAGAATCAGAGAGCCGATTGGCAGAAGCCCGGTGTCCGGATTTGCGTAAATCGAGAAAAATCATTAATTTTGCAGTCGGTTTGCAATCTCTGGTGAGGTGCGGCTGACGAGAGGCCGCTTCAACGGAAACTCGGCCATATTGCAAGCTTTAACGCAAAACAAATCAAATACAAATGGATCTTATCAAGATTGCGGAAGAGGCATTTGCCACTCCGAAAAAAGACTTCGCTAACTTCCAGCCCGGCGACACTATCACAGTAGCTTACCGTATCAAAGAGGGTAACAAAGAGCGTATCCAGCAGTATCGCGGTGTCGTAATCCGTATCAGCGGCCACGGCGACAAGAAGCGTTTCACAGTCCGCAAGATTTCCGACGGCATCGGCGTGGAGCGTATCTTCCCCATCGAGTCACCCTTCATCGAGTCAATCACAGTCAACAAGCTCGGTAAGGTGCGTCGTGCCAAACTCTATTACCTCCGTGGTCTGACCGGCAAGAAAGCCCGTATCAAAGAGCGTCGCGTAAAAAAGAGCGCAGAGGCTTAATCACACATTAATATGTCGAAAAAATCACTGCTGATCATCCTCGACGGCTATGGTATCGGCGACCATGGCAAGGATGATGCAATCTTCAACACTCCCACCCCCTTTATGGACAGTCTGGTGGCAGGGTATCCACATTCAGAGCTTCAGGCAAGCGGAGAATACGTGGGACTTCCCGACGGCCAGATGGGCAATTCGGAAGTGGGACATCTCAATATCGGCGCCGGTCGCGTGGTGTATCAGGATCTTGTGAAGATCAACCGAGCCATCGCCGACGGCAGTTTCGCCGAAAACCCGGAGATAAAGAGCGCTTTCAGCTATGCCCGCGAGCATAATGTGCCGATCCACTTCATGGGTCTTTGCAGCACAGGGGGCGTGCATTCCTCGCTCGACCATCTCTATGCCCTTTGCGACACCGCCAAGGCATACGGCCTGGACAAGGCCTTCATCCACTGCTTCATGGACGGTCGCGACACCGATCCCAAGTCGGGTGCCGGGTTTCTGGCCGATGTGCAGGCACATTGCTCCGGATCAGCGGGCAAGATCGCCTCGGTGATCGGCCGCTATTATGCAATGGACCGCGACCACCGCTGGGAGCGTCTTAAAGAGGCATACAATATGCTCGTATACGGCGAAGGACGCCAGACATCCAATCTGGTGGCTGCTGTAGAGGAAAGTTATGCCGAGGGTGTGACCGACGAGTTCCTCAAGCCGATAGTCAACGAGAAAGTCGACGGACGCATTGGCGCCGGACACGTTGTGATATTCTTCAACTACCGCAACGACCGTGCAAAAGAGCTCACCACCGTACTCACCCAGCACAGTGAGGATGGCATGAATCCGATTCCCGACCTGCAGTTCTACTGCATGACGCCGTATGACGATTCATTCAAGGGTGTGCATGTCATTTTCCCCAAGAGCGATGTGCAGGAGACTCTGGCCCAGTATCTCTCAGAGCAGGGCAAGACTCAGCTTCACATCGCCGAGACTGAGAAGTATGCCCATGTGACATTCTTCTTCAACGGCGGTCGCGAAGAGCCCTTTGCCGGCGAAGACCGTGTGCTCGTGCCCTCGCCGAAAGTGGCTACCTACGATCTGCAGCCTGAAATGTCGGCTCCCGAGGTATGCGAAAAGCTTGTGGCGGCAATCGACAGCGAGAAGTATGATTTCATTGTGGTCAATTTCGCCAATGGCGATATGGTGGGACACACCGGTGTATATCCCGCGATACAGAAAGCCGTCGAGACCCTCGACGAGTGTGTGCGTAAGGTGATTACAGCCGCTTTGGCCCATGACTACGAGAGCATCATCATCGCCGACCACGGTAATGCTGACCATGCCATCAACGAAGACGGCAGCCCCAACACGGCCCACTCGCTCAATCCGGTCCCCTTCATCTATGTGGGGTCCGACCGGAATGCGCGTCTGAAGAACGGCAAACTGGCCGATGTGGCTCCTTCGCTTCTCTATCTTATGGGGCTTCCCGCTCCTAAGGAAATGGACGGCGAGGTGCTGATTGAAAAGTAATAATCATTGATTCTGAATAGAAAGACTCCTCCGGTAATCCCGGAGGAGTCTTTTTGTGTCGATTGCCTGGCGTGAATCCTGATATAAATTTTGTCTGGCTCAATTTTTTGAGTAAATTTGCAGTAAGTAAGTGTTCAAATTTAACCGATATTAATTGAAATGGAATCCGATATTAATTGAAATGGAATCTTTTATACAATCTGCGGGCTTGTCGTATAAATTTGAACATCTCCTTTATGAATGAGAATGATTTAGAACACTATCGATATGAAATTAATTACGACCATGCGCGGTTTCGCCTTGGGTGCCTCCGCACTGATTGCATCGGCGGGTGTGTTGGCTTCCGACCTCGTGATACTGCACACTAACGACACACACTCCATGATAGACCCCGATGCTTCCGGACGCGGGGGCGTGCTGCAACGCAAAGCGATAATCGACTCCGTAAGAAAGGCGGAGAAGAATGTGATTCTTGTAGATGCCGGCGATGTGGTGCAGGGTTCGCTGTATTTTAAATTCTTTGGCGGCGATGTGGAATATCCGTTGATGAACATGATGGATTACGACATCCAGATACTTGGCAATCATGAATTTGACAACGGCCTCAAAGAGATGGCCGACCATTACCGCACACTCAAAGCCGACCGTCTTTCAGCCAACTATGACTTCACGGGCACACCGGCCGAGGGGATTTTCAAGCCGTATGCCATACGTGAGGCCGATGGCCGGAAGATTGGTTTTATAGGTATTAATATCGACCCGGCAAGCATTATAGCAAAGTCATGCTACGAAGGGATGGATTTTCTCCCTGTCAGCGAGACAGCCGACCGTTATGCCTCAATGCTTAAGAATGAAGAGGGGTGCGATCTGGTGGTGGCCGTCACCCATATAGGTGCTGTCAAAGAAAACTATAAGGATATAGACTACGACCTGGCCCGCAATTCGAAGGATATCGACATCATAATCGGAGGCCATTCACATACCGTAATCCAGCCTGACAACGCATCGGAGGATTATCCCTCGGTGGTCAGCAATGCCGCGGGGCGTCCGGTGCTTGTTACCCAGACAGGTAAATATGGCCGTAACTTAGGTTATATTAAGATTGATCTCGACAACCTTCAGAACGACACTCCGGCTGATTTCGATTATGAACTCATTGCAGTGACCGACCGTTTCGCACCGTCGCAGCTCGACAGTGTGATGGCCGGATTCATAACTCCCTACCGTGAACAGATCGATGTCATCAATGCCAAAGTGATAGGACGCTCAGATGAGATGATGGATAATAACGCCCGTGTGGGGGCATATCCGAACTGGATATCGGACTTTGCCGAAGATTTCGGCCGTAATATTGCCGACTCACTCGCCGCCTCCGGCGCCCTGCAGCCCCGTCCGATCATCGGGATGATGAATGTCGGGGGGATACGCCATCCGATGCCGCAGGGTGATGTGACTCTTGGGGAGATACTCTCCACCTTCCCCTTTGCCAACCGTATGTTGCTTATGGAGCTTAAGGGGGCTGACCTTATGGAGACTCTTGACATCGCGGCAGTCAAGGGTGGCGAGGGGGTAAGCCGCAGTGTGGCCGTAGTCACAGACGACGACTCTCACATGCGCCGAGTGCTGGTGGATGGAGAGGAAGTAGACCCCGATGCCATCTATTATGTATCTACAATCGACTACCTTGCCGGCGGCAACGACGACCTTATTCCCCTCGGACGGGGCCGTGTGATATGGAGAGATGAGCCGGAGGTGTCGGAGCGTATACTTGAATATATAACCCGACTCACCGCACTCGGACTCCCGATAGCCGGCGATCCGCGTCCGCGTTTTGTCAAAGAAGTGACAGTAAAGTGAGTGCCCCGTTGCAACATCTCAGTCTGTATGTGCGTGTCCAGGCCGTGTGTCTGTTGATTTCGTCGCTATTCCTCGGTCTTCTTCCGCTGTCAGGTTCGGGATGCCGCCGCAGTGTCGCGGATGCCTCTCAGGTATCCGACAGCGCACAGGCTGATGCCGACAGTGTGCGTATGTGGCGTGAAGCGACCGACATTACATGCGATGCGTGGCATTATGCCGATTCAGTCGTGGCTGCGCTGAGCGATGAGCGCAAGGCCGGGATGCTGTTCATGCCGGCTTCATACGGCAATTCCGATGCGGCCACTCTTGCCAGGATTACGGAATATGCCTCCACACTTCATGTAGGCGGGATAGTATTGCTGCGCGGCGACCTGCGCGGCGCAGCCGTCATAGCCGACACGCTGTCGCGCATCTGCGCCCCCGGCCTATTTCTGGCCGTGGATGCCGAGAATGGTCTGCGGATGCGCTTTGCCGATGCACCGGAATTTCCATGGAGCCGCGAATTGGGTCATCTTAGCGATGACCAGCTGCTTTATGAGTTCGGGCGCGAACTGGCCCGCGAATGCCGTGCGGTGGGAATCAATATGGTGTTGGGTCCGGTGATGGATGTGGTGCCCGGCAACGGCAGCCACGGGCTGATGCGCAAACGCTCCTTAGGGAGTGATCCCCGCCGTGTCGCCGACCTGGCGATGGCTTATGCCCGGGGTGTGGAAGAGGGGAATGTAATCAGTGTGGCCAAACATTTTCCAGGCCATGGTTCGGCCAAGTCTGACAGTCACCGCGCGCTCGGAGAGATTATTGCCTCACGAGAGGTGATAGACAGCATCGATCTCTATCCCTTCCGCCGCTATGCGGCCGAGGGGCTGTCGGGGATGATGGTGGGGCATCTTTCGGTGCAGGCGCTCGACACGGTGCGGCGTCCGGCCGTAGTGTCGCCTGTGGTGATGCATGATGTGCTGCGCGTAGAGTTGGGATTCGAGGGTCTGGTGATTACCGATGCCCTTAACATGGAGGGGGCAATGGGAGTGAAAGGATGGCAGGCCATTGCCGCCGGCGCCGATATGGTGATAGCCCCTTCCGACACACGCGGAGAGATTCGCGAGCTGCTTGCCGCGATGGCCGACGGGCGTATCGACAAGGCTGTGGTGGCCGACCGTTGCCGCCGGATACTCTTCTATAAATATCTCGTAGGGCTTGATAAGCCGCATCCTATCGCTGATATCGACGCAGCCGTGGCAGATGTGGGCACCGATGCGCCCGCCATGCGCGATTCCATCACAAGCGCCCTGCGTCGGCATATGAGTGGAATCCTTCGGCCGAAATGATTACGTGATCGAGCATCCGGAGGTCCATTGTCGCGCCGGCAGTCTTGAGCGAGCGAGTAATCTGGTCATCCTGAGGAGATGGGGTAAGATTGCCCGACGGATGATTATGGCATAGAATGATTCCTGAAGCCTCATCGAGCAGGGCGAGTTTAAGTGCGCGCTTGAGGTCGAATACTGAGGCTACGGCCGAGCCGGTGGTGAGGTGGTGGCGGCTCACCACGGCGTTGCGTCGGTTGAGAGTGATGAGCCATATCTGTTCCTGAGGTTCGTTGGCAATGTCGGCACGCATCAGTGAGTATATGTCGCGCGAGGAGCGGATGATGGTCGGGTTGGCCTCCCCCTCCTCCTGAAAATACCTTCTGGCAAGTTCCATTATGGCCTGTACCTGCAGCGCTTTTGTCGGTCCCATCCCGTCGGTCAGCTGAATCTCCTTGAGAGTGCGGCGTCCTAGAGTGTGAAGAGAGCCGCCATTGGCATCGATAAGCCGGCGAGTCATTTCGATTATCGGCATTCCGGTGGTGCCGACACGTAGTATCAGGGCCAGAAGTTCCGGGATTGTAAGAGCATCGATTCCCTTGCGGAGCGCCTTTTCCCGAGGTTGTTCCTCAGGGCTGTACTCCTTCATGGTGCGGAATATGGTGTCAGACATCGGTGGCGTAGTAAGATTTGTCATTTCCCTTTGCGCATTGCTATCTCCTGGGCTTCATCGCGGCCGTGGCGCATCAGAATTTTCCACACATATGCGCGGATGAAGCCTGTGCCATATCCAAGCAGCTGCACCATGGATGCCCCTACGGCCATAGAGCCGATTTTCAGACTGCCGGTAGATGCCATGGCCGAAATCCATAGAGCAGCGAGATACATGCCGAGGGGGAGCAGCCACCATGGCGATACGAATATGCCGAGCAGAATCAGAGCTGCGGCACCCACGGTGAAGAGTGCCGGCATCCAGTGTACGGCCTTCATGGAGCCGGGATATAGCAGCTGCAGCGTGATGCGCGACATTCCGAATACGTGGACCTGGCGCCAGAACTTGGCCAGATTGCCTCTCCGCTTGTGGAATACCTTGACATCACGTAGCAGCAGCGGGGAGTATCCGGCCTGACGGATGCGTGTGCTCATATCGATATCCTCGCTGAACATTTCGCGGAATCCACCGGTGTGTTCCCACACACGCCGGGCGAATCCCATATTGAAAGTGCGCGGCACAAACTTCTCCATCTGTACTTTTCCGCCGCGAATGCCGCCGGTAGTGAGAAATGAGGTCATGGCGAAATTTATGGCCTTCTGGGTGTCGGTAAACGACGGATGGGCTGCATCAGGGCCTCCGAAGCAATCGGCTCCCGTAGTGTCAATGCATCTGCGCAGCGACTCGAAATAATCAGGAGGGAGGATACAGTCGGAGTCGACGAATACGAAATAGTCGCCCCCGGCCTGCTCCATGCCGTAATTGCGGGCGATGCTTCGTCCCTCATTTGGGCGCATGAAGTAGCGGATATCCACCTTTCCGGCGTATTGCCCGGCGATGGCGCTGCAGGGGATGGTGCTTCCATCCTCCACGAGAATCAGTTCGAAGCCCTTGTCAGACTGAGCTGCAAGGCTATCCAGAAGATCGGCTACTTCATCGGGGCGGTTGTAGACCGGCACTATCAGTGAGAAAAGCAGAGGTTTTTGCATTTGGCTTTTGACTGGAGAAGGTGGTGGGTAAGGTGTTAGGGTTTAAGTAAGAGTTCAAATTTAACAGGTAGTAATTGAAAGTGAATCTGTTAAATTAAATTTGAACACTTACTCAGGAAATAATCGGCAGGGTATTCCTTGCCGTTGCGTCGGGAAAAAGAAGTGGTGCGCCGCGGCGCAGCGGAAATTCCGGCTGGCAGAGGCGCACCACACAGATATCTGTCTTAGTCGAAGTCAGTGACAGAGTGGGGGAATCGGATGATCAGGCCTTGACGCGGCTCACGTAGCTGCCGTCGCGGGTGTCGACCTCGATGCTCTCGCCTTCGTTGACGAAGAGAGGGACGCGGACAGTAGCGCCGGTCTCAACGGTAGCGGGTTTGAGAGTATTTGTGGCGGTGTCGCCCTTGATGCCGGGTTCGGTGTATGTCACCTTAAGGATTGTCTTGGTGGGCATCTCGGCATAAAGCACAGTGTTGGTGCTGGCATCGCTCACGACTTCCACCACATCGCCCTCCTTCATGAAAGCGGCGCCGGTGACGAGCTCCTTCGAGATGGGCACCTGGTCGAAAGTCTCCTGATTCATGAAGATATCATCATCGCCGTCGGCATAGAGATACTGATAGGGGCGGCGCTCTACACGCACGTCCTCAAGTTTCTCACCGATGTTGAAGCGGCGCTCGAGAACGCGGCCGTCGACAACGTCTTTCAGCTTGGTGCGCATGAAAGTGTTGCCCTTTCCGGGTTTCACGTGCAGGAATTCGATACAGAAGTAAAGACGGTTGTCCAGGCGGATGCAGGTACCGTTCTTGATGTCTTGAGCGTTCATCATAATCGCTACAGAAAATTTTATTGGTTATCTGGGTGCAAAATTAATAAATTCTCCTTAAACGATAAAGAGCAGTAGGGGTAAAAAGGGGGTAAAAATGCTAAAAATGGGATTTTTCGGTGTGTTGTGGCGAAAAAACAGTAAGAGATTTTTGGCAGAGTTGAAAGGATTTTATAATTTTGCACTCCGAACGCGATTTTGTGAACGAACGAAATAATATAAAGCTTTATACACAATGAAAAGAACTTTTCAACCCTCCAACCGTCGCAGAGTCAACAAGCACGGCTTTCGCGAGAGAATGGCCACAAAAGATGGTCGCAAAGTATTAGCCCGCCGTCGCGCCAAAGGTCGCGCATCGCTCTCTGTATCCGACTCAATCGGCAGCAAGTAACAGCCGAAGTCTCATAACACGTCAATCCCCCGCAGTCCCTGAGTCAGGGCTTGCGGGGGATTGTCATTTATGAGCATGTGTGTGGCCGCGCGGTGCCGGCCTGAAACTCATCGGGTGGGGGGGGTGATAGGAGAGGTCGTCGGTGTCGTAGGGGTGGAGGGGGAGGGCAGATGCGCGTCAGCCGTTGAAATATCCGATCATATCCTCAAACGTGCCTATGGCGCATAGCCAGTAGAGCAGAATGAATATCAGAACGATTACCCCCAGCCATATCCAGAGGCGGTTGGTGCGCACAGAGTCCTTGCGCTTTCTGTTTTTTCCTTGTGCCGTCATACTGTTAATGATTTGGTCGTCGGATTCATATTTATTTCCATTGTTTTCCATACCTATGCGAGTTAAAAGGTTTATTTTGATAATTTAACGCAATTCACTGCAATAGGGTTCATTCGATGACTCGGATATAATGTCAGAACGGCACCTCCATGTCGCCCGGATCGGGTGATAGGTCGGGCATGGGGGTGTCAAAGCCGGAGGGCCCGAATTTGAAATTAGTGTCGGGATTATCGAAAGGCGATCCTCCGCCATTGGCAGATGCGAAGGGGTCGGAGCCTCCGGCCTGCTGCTCTTTAATCTTATCGTTCATTTTCGAGCTTATAGGGCCCCGGCTGAGAGCCTGCTGCACCTGCAGGTGTCCGGAATCCCAGTTTTCGAATCGAGCGAATCGGCTTACGAATCTGAGCTTCACATCGCCCACGGCACCCGAACGATGCTTGGCCACAATCAGTTCGGCCAGTCCCCGGATGTCGTTGCCCTGGGCATCCTCGCCTGATTTGATATAGTATTCCGGACGGTGAATGAAGCATACGATATCGGCATCCTGCTCGATGGCGCCGGATTCACGGAGGTCGGAGAGCACGGGGCGTTTGTCTTCGCGGGTCTCAGTGCTTCGGTTGAGCTGCGAGAGAGCGATGATGGGGATGTTGAGCTCCTTTGCCAAGGCCTTGAGCGAACGAGAGATAGTGCTCACCTCCTGCTCGCGCGAGCCGAGTTTCATGCCGGTGGCGTTCATGAGCTGCAGATAGTCGATCATAATCATCTTCACGCCGCGTTCGCGCACAAGGCGGCGGGCCTTTGTGCGTAGTTCTGTGATAGAGAGTCCCGGAGTCTCGTCGAGGTATAGCGGTGCGCCGTAGACTCGGCGCAGGTTCTGATTGAGGCGATCCCATTCCATATCCGACAGCTGGCCGGACTTGATTTTCTCACCCTCCAGTTCGGCTACATTTGATATCAGACGCTTTACGAGCTGCACATTCGCCATCTCCAGAGTGAATATGGCTATCGGAGTGCTGTAGTCCACAGCCATATTCTTTGCCATCGAGAGCACGAAAGCCGTCTTACCCATTGCCGGGCGAGCTGCGATGATGATAAGGTCGGAGTTCTGCCATCCGGACGTCATTTTGTCGAGGTCGTCGTATCCGGTGCGCAGGCCCGAAAGTCCGGTCTGTGTGTTGGCGGCAGTCTGTATCTGTTCGAGGGCGAGGTTGATGACCGGGTCAACCTGAGTCACCTCTCGTTTGAGCTGATTCTGCGAGATGTCGAAAAGTTTCCCTTCAGCCTGCTGCAGCAGCTGCTCCACGTCATTGCTCTCGTCGAAAGCATTAGTTTCGATTTCAGACGCGAACGTGATAAGACGACGCGCCAGATACTTCTGGGCTATGATTTTTGCGTGAAACTCGATATTTGCGGCCGAGAACACGCGAGCCGTCAGTTCGGTGATATGCACGGCTCCTCCCACTTCTTTCAGAGTGCCGTTCTGCCTCAGCTGCTCGGTGACGGTCATCATGTCGATAGGGCGCTGGTTGAGTCCGAGAGTGGCAATGGCCTCGTAGATTTTCTGGTTGACCGGGTCGTAAAAGCTATCCGGGGTGAGAATGTCGCATACGTTCATATACGCGTCCTTCTCAAGCATGAGGGCCCCGAGCACGACTTCCTCCAGGTCTGTGTCACGCGGGGGGAGTTTGCCGGTGGCGTCGGTGATAGGGGCGGTTCGTGGGTTGCCTCCTCGTTGTGATGAGGTGTAGGGGCGTCGTTGTTGCTGTTCCATAGTGCAAATTTAGCGAAAAAAAACGGGATTGGGTCAATTTGCAGGGTAAGTTAGTGTTCAAACTTAACCGATAGGATTGAAAGGGAATCTGCCTATACAATCGGCGTCATCATTTTGCCGCATCCGGCTTGCCGTTTGGTCGGATATGTTGATATTGTCCTTCACTCCGCAACGAAATCGACTAAAAAACAGCCCGCATATTGTATAAATTAATTTGGGAACTTGCTTATTGCGATATGCGGAAGAAAGTAGGAGTCTGTAAATTTTATATTATATGAATATTTGCTGAATATTGCGGAATTTTAAATTTTAAAAGTTAAAAATCGGGGTTGTTGTGTTGATTTTTGGCGTGAAAATTGGGCTGAATAAAAATATTTAATTACTTTTGCACCACTTTTCAGTAATGCAACTGATACTCATAAAGGTAAAAAGAGGTAAAATTGAAGCGCTTATGAACCATTGTTGTTAATAAGTGTTTAGATAAATGTAAAAATAAATCTGACTTGACATTACTCGGATTCGGGACGGACGGCGGAGTGCCTGCCGGCGTCCGTCCGGAGGCGAGGACTGACTCTGACAGGTGAAAGTTACACAGGCAACACTCCAGGTAAATAAATTCTTTAATCTTTGACAAGTAAGATTGTTATGATGAAAAAGCTGATTATTTCATTCTCGGCTGTCTTCACTCTTACGCTTCCGGCTATGGCCAGACAGGTGAGCGGTGAAGTGGTAAGTGCCGAGAACGGCGATCCATTGATTGGCGCCACCGTGATGGCTGTAGGCACCCATATAGGCACGGCTACCGATATCGACGGCAAATTCACACTTGATGTCCCGGATAATGTAAAGAAAATCCGCGTGAGCTATGTGGGTACTGATCCTGTGGAGATGGATGCTTCTGCGGGATACATGAAAGTAACGCTTCGCGAACTGACGACACTCAGCGAGGTGGTGGTCACCGGTTACGGTGTCACTTCCAAATCGGCCTTTACGGGTGCGGCTTCAGTAGTGGACGGCTCTTCAATCGACAAGAAGAGCGATGTCAACTTTCTCAAGGGAATGGAGGGTAACGTCACGGGTTTCACCTACAATAACTCCACATCATCGCCCGGCACATGGGGCAGTGTCACGGTCCGTGGCCTGGGCACACTCTCTTCGAGTTCGCAGCCTCTGTATGTGATTGACGGTGTGCCGGTAAACTCCGATGCCGATGCTCTGAACAGCGACAGTAACAATGCATTCGACCCGATGGCGGCCTATAATCCGAATGACATAGAGTCGGTAACGGTGCTTAAAGATGCCGCTGCCACGGCCATCTACGGCTCGCGTGCCGCCAACGGTGTGATTGTAATCACCACTAAGCGCGGCACTACCGACCACCTGTCCGTGACTCTTGATGTGAAGCAGGGTTTCACATCGATGGCCAACAACAATATGAAGTATGCCGATGCGGCCACGACTATGGCGCAGTTCGCCCGCGGATACGCCGCGCGTACGGGTATGACCTATGACCAGGCTTATGATGAGGTCAACAATATATTCGGATGGGATGGAGTCACTAACACCAACTGGATTGATGAAGTGACCCGCAAGGGATACTATCAGGACTATAACCTGAGTTTCTCCGGCCGCAGCGGCAAGACCAACTATTACGCTTCTCTCGGCTTTATCGACACAAAGGGTATCGTAATCAACTCCGGCAATACCCGCTATTCAGGACGTCTGAATGTCGACAGCTCTTATGAATGGCTTAGCGCAGGTGTCAACGCTTCATTTTCATATTCGAAGAACAACAACTTCTCGCAGGATACCTCCGGCTCGATGTCGAACCCGATTGTAGGCGCGATCTCTTCGATGACTCCTATGGAGCCTGTCTATAATCCTGATGGCTCATATTACGGTGCCGGCTATCTCTACAACCCGCTTGCCGTCAACGATGCAAAGCTCGGCGACCTTAACGATGTGCGCAACCAGACATTCGTGGCCAACCCATGGATGAAAATCGACCTTCCGTTCGGCTTCTGGGTGAAGACTAATTTCGGTGTCAACATCATCAACCAGGATGAGTATAATTATTGGAGCGGCGTCTACAATCCTCAGGGTCTTGACTACAATGGGCTGGGACAGATGTACATCACGCGTCACAGCACGCTGACCTGGACCAACACCATCGGCTGGAACAAGACATTCAACGATATCCATACGTTCGACCTGTTGCTCGGTCAGGAGATGCAGCGCTACGACTATAAATACAACTTCTATGCGCGCACCGATTTCCCATTCTGCGACGAAGGGATGCGCGATCTGGCCACTGCAGGCAGCCCCGATAACTCGGAGTACGGCACTGCGGCATCACGTCTCGCCTCATACTTTGTGGATGCCAAGTATAATTTGATGAACCGCTACTTCTTCTCGGCTTCATTCCGTCGTGACGGCAGCTCGGTGTTCGGCGCCAACCACCGCTGGGGTAATTTCTGGTCAGTCGGCGCCAAGTGGCGTCTGTCGGAAGAGGACTGGATGCGCGATATCACCTGGATTTCAAATGCTGCCGTCCGTGCGTCTTACGGTACTGTGGGCAACCAGTCGCTTCCCTCGCTTTATGCTTCTCGCGGATACTACAAGGCTGGCTACAACTACCATGGCTTGCCGGGCATGCGTCCCGTACAGGTGGAATCGCCTGAACTGTCGTGGGAGACGAGTCGCAAATTTGACGTAGGTTTCGATTTCGGTATCTTCAACCGTGCAAATCTCACATTCGACTTCTACAACGACGACACAGCCGATGCTCTCTATGAGATGCCTCTGTCGATGACCGGCGGTATAGCCACGGCATGGCAGAATATCGGCAAAATCCGCAATACCGGTATCGAGGTAGGTCTTAACGGTGTGGTGTTCACCAACAATGATCTTACCGTCAATGCGTTTGCCAATCTTTCCTGGAACCGTAACCGTGTGGTAAGCCTCAACAACAGCAAGCCAATCACTACCACAATCCAGATCGTCGAGGAGGGTAGCCCTTATCGTGAGTTCTATATGAAAGAATTTGCCGGAGTGAATCCCGAGACGGGGCGTGCGCAGTATGTGATGGACGATGGCTCTCTGACAGAGAACTATGATGAAGCGCCCAAACGCCGTGTGGGTCAGGCCGACCCGAAGGTTTTCGGTGCGTTCGGTGTCAGCGCGACAGGGTATGGCTTTGATTTCAGCATGCAGTTCAACTACCGTGCCGGCAACAAAGTCTACAACTATGGAGCCCCCTTCACCGGATTCGGCATGAATATGATGACTCCGCTGCAGACGGTGGTAGATAATTCATGGACTCCTGAGAATACAAATGCCGCATATCCGCAGTACATCTATGGCGACCCGTACACCAGTGTGACCAACAACTACTCCACACTCTATCTGATGGATGGCAGTTTCATCCGTCTGAGCAATATCTCGGTGGGCTACACTCTGCCTCAGAAGATAACCCGCAAGGCTCTGATGAACAAGGTACGCTTCTATGTCAACATGGACAACGTGCATACCTGGACGGCAAGCAATTTCGTGGGCTACAACCCCGAGACCTACTCCAACGGTGTGATTGCATGGCAGTATCCCGCCACATTCACATTTACGGGCGGCGTGCAGATAACGTTCTGATCTCCATCGGAGAGAAGCGCCGGGAGGCGACAGGAGCCGATTGCGGCTCCAAATGTAAAAACAATTCAATCAGAATAATACAATGAAAATTCCATATATCAAGGCTCTTGCAGCCCTTACGCTCGGTGCCTGTCTGACAGGCTGCGGCGACAAGTTTCTGGAGACCGATATCCCTAATGGCGTGGATGATGGGATGGCTCTCAACACGGTGAAGAATATCGGTTATGCGCTCAACGGCACGTATTACGCATTTTATTACTACAGTTTTGCAGGCACTGAATCGGTGGTGTTGGGTGACCTCGGCACCGATCTCCCTTACTGGAATGCGAAAAGCCAGCATTTCAATGATATCTACCAGTATTCGGTGACTTCTACGTCAACCATACTCGGTGATATCTGGGAGTATGGCTATAAGGTGGCCGACAATGCGGCCCGGGTGATAGAGGGTGCCGACGCACTCCGTCCGTCGGTGACTGACGAGGATGAAAAGGCCGAGCTTGACCGATATGAGGCGGAAGCTTATGCGTTGCGTGCGTATTCGCAGCTTGCGCTCACAAATATATTCGCCCATCAGATCAAGGTCAACGGTTCGGATTTCTCTTCAATGCCGGGCATTGTGGTAATCGACAAGCCGATGATGCCGTATCAGAATGTGAAGCGCTCTACGGTGGGAGAATCGTATGCCGCGGTAGTCAGCGACCTTAAGAAATCGCTTGAGTATTTCGATGCAGCAGGTCATGATGCCGGCACTATCTTCTATATTTCTCCGAAGGCCGTATACGGACTGTTGGCCCGCACTTATCTCTATATGGAGAATTATGCGGATGCTGCCGATGCCGCCAAAAAGGCCCTTGATCTGGCAGGCATCACAGAGCTTACCTATACAGAAGAGGGCTATAAGGCACTCTATAACGGAGGCGCTTCGAATGTAGAGTCACTCTTTGCGCTCGACATAAATTCCACTCAGAACTGGAGTGCGGAATCTATTGGTACGCTTTGGAGCACTTATGGCTACAGTCCTTCTCCATGGCTGCAGTCGGTGATGGCCGACGGCGATGTGCGGCGTGCCGTATGGGGCTGGACCGACACCAGCACTCAGGATGTGCCTTACTTTAATTCCGGCAAGTTCGGCGCTTTCGGTTTAGGGGGCAATCCGGCTTATGGCACCAACTATCTGGTGAATGCACCGGAGATGTTCCTTATTCAGGCTGAGGCCGCGCTTAAGCAGCATGATGTGCCGGGCGCGCAGGACGCTCTTCTGACAGTGGCGAAACGTAATCCGGTCTATCAGTCGGTATCCGATCTTCCCGCGTCGGAAGCCGATCTGATGGAATTCCTGAAGGAGGAGCGTGCGCGTGAACTCTTTCAGGAGGGGCATCGCCTCTACGACCTGCGCCGCTGGGATGTGAAAGCAGATGTGTATGCATCGTCACCCAGCAGTGTGACATGGATGATTTCAGGTTACGACATCTCGGATCTTGTATACCCGATTCCTGATGATGAAATCAATGCCGGATACGGTGTGACTCAGAATGAAGGCTGGGCATCGACTCTGCCTAAGGTTAAATGATAAGTTTTCCGGTCGCGTTTGCGGCCGGGAAATTTTTTTTTGAGTCGTCAGTATGATGATGTCGGGCGGGGGGAGGGGAAGGAGCGGAGAATCAGACTGTGGCAAGTGACGCCAGAGACTCGGCTACCAGCAGGAGAGTGGCCTGAAGAAGAAGTAAGGCAGTGCGGCGAAGGTCGTCGTTGAGCTGGCTTCCGGAGTGGCGGAGGAGTCTCTTCCAGTTGCGTATAGCCGGGACAATCATGATGAGAGGGGCCACCATCCAGTGGCGCACGGTCATGGCCGGGGCACACAGGAGCAGCAGCCCCGCTACAGATCCGGCCAGATATATGCGGGCCATGGCCTTGCGGCCGAAGAGTACGACGGAGGTGTGCTTGCCCACAGCTTTGTCATCGTCCATGTCGCGGTAATTGTTGACGATAAGCACATTGGCGGCCAGAAGTCCGACGCCTGCGCCGATGGCCAGTGCAAGCGGGAGCACTGCGGCTGATGCTGTGGCGAGCCATGCGGTGAACCCCACCGGCACAAGCCCAAAGAACACTACTACTGCCACATCTCCCAGTCCGTGGTGCGACAGCGGGTATGGTCCGGCACTGTAGGCCAGCGCGAATATCGCCACAAGCACCCCTACGGTAATCAGCCACCATCCGCCCCACCATATGAGAGCGCATCCGGGGACGGCGGCAAGAAGAAGAGTGAGAAAAGTGGCCCGGCGCATTGCAGCCGGAGAGATGTCGCCTTCGGTGACACCCCGACGGAATCCGGCGCGACCCTTGCGGTCGAGTCCGGCACGGTAGTCGAAATATTCGTTGGCGAAGTTGGACGCTATCTGAGCCAGGAGGGCGAATAGCAGGCAGCATACTGCGGGAATTACATTCTGCAGGCCGTGGATGATGGCACAGGCTGTGCCGGCCAAAACACCGGCCACGCTCACAGGGAGTGTGCGTGGCCGCATTGCTTCAATCCAGGGATTCATAGACAAGTGTTTAAACGATATTAGATGAGGAGGCGGGATTTCATATGTCAGGTGACATCGATTACAGACGCAGAATGCATCAGTCGTCGGTGTCGGCTCCGTCGTCGGCGTGGCGCAGCACGTCGACGAGACGTTCGGCCGTGTCGGCCACGACATCAATCTCGAGCAATCCTTCGATAAGGTGCGCAGGCAGGCGGCTTCGACCGTATTTTAGCCCCATCAGAGCCATGGTGAGCGATGCGTTGGCATTGGCATCGCCTCCGTGGCTCACCACTTCGTAGAGGGCTTCTCCGGGATCGGTATGATGCCAAAGGGCCCAAAGTGCCACCCCCATGTTCTTACGCACATACCAGAAAGTCTCGTCGTCGTCGAGGCAGAAGTCGTCGAGCGACCCATCGTGGGCTGTCTCAAGATAAGGGAGTACGCTCTTGTCGAGTCGGGCAGCTATCCCGATGAGGTGGTCGAATCCCACTTCGCGTCGGTGCCAGAGGAGTTCGTTGGCCATTGTGGCGATAATGAGTCCGGAGGCAGTGCATCGTGAATCCCAGTGTGTGAGACGGCAATTGTCGGTCACATGCCGCTCTATATCTTTTGGCCATAGGCCGGCAAGCATGGCTCGCCCCATAGCTTCGTTGGGAGCCTCATAGAGTCCCTGGCGCTCATAGATATGGCGGCAGGCGGCATGAGGGTCGTCGGTAAATCCGGGATGCCCGAGCACCAGTCGCATATGGGCGTCAAGGTCGTCGGCTTCCTGGGTGTCAAACCATTTCTTATATCGTCGGGCAAAGTGGAGATAGTCTACATCGCGGCATTCGATCATGCTTTCGGCCATCTCGAGTATTACTTGTGTGTCGGCCGTATAGTCGCCGCGGCGGTAGCGGCTGCGGTGGGCGTCGCGGATTATCCGGTCATAGTCGGTAAGTCCCTCCGGGTATCTGACCCGGGCTTCGGGACGGGTCATGAATTCGGTGCCGCGTCCTAATGCGTCGCCGATGGCATATCCTATAAGACAGCCATTGATTTTGTTGCTGAAACTCATTGAGTTGAGATTGTCGGGGCATACAGCGTGCCCCGTGGTGACTGGAGTGTGCCGACGTGCGATGCACTGACCGCCTGGTCGGGATTCTCCATGAAACGATAGAAGATTTCGCAAATTTAACAAAAATTTTGAGATTATTTGTCGTTTCCACCGTTTTTCTTTCATGTTTTATCGTGTGTGGCCGTGTGGCGGGGTGTCGGAAGTCAGGAGCGGGACGGGGTGGTGTCGAGAGATGATGGATTAAACCAATGGCGTTGCCGGGGGTCAGTTAAAAGATTAAAATATAATAAAATGAATAAGAAGATTGTATGCGTGGCCGCTATGATGGTCATGGCGATGATGCCGCTTGCAGATGCGTGTTTGGCAAGCGCCTGGAGTCTCAAGGATGCTCTTGGCGGAGGCGGAGTGGGTGAGACTGTATCGAATCTCATTCAGGGAGTGTTTTCCAAGTCGGATCTTACTGTAGCCGACATTGCGGGCAAGTGGACATCGAATGGTTCGGCCGTAAGTTTCACGAGTGATAATTTCCTGCAGAAGGCCGGAGGTGTCGCGGCTGCGGCGGCTATCGAGACAAAGCTCAATCCATATTATGAGCAGTACGGACTCAATGGCGCGGTGATGACCATCAACACTGACGGCACGTTTACGTTCAAACTTAAGGCTGTGACGCTCAAAGGAACGGCCACTTCCAACGGCGGCGGCACGTTTGAGTTCAATTTCAAGGCTTTCGGGTCGATTTCTCTTGGAAGCATGACCACCTATGTGGAGAAGTCGGGCAATCATCTCGACATCATGTTTGACGCAAGCAAGCTGAAAACTCTTATATCCGGTATCGCCAGATTCTCCGGCAATACATTGGCTTCGACCGCCGCATCGCTTCTCGACAGTTATGAGGGTATGTGTGTGGGCTTCGGTATGGACAAGACAGGCTCTTCGACATCGTCAGAGGCCACGACCGAGGGCACTGCCACACCCGATGCCTCCGATGGCCTGACGAAGGCAGCCGGTTCACTCCTCAATATCCTCAAAGGCAAGGGTGAGTAGAATAGAGTCTGAACTTGAAAGGGGGCTTAGTGTAACGTATCCGGTGGCATGTGAATCCCGGGGATTCATATGTGTCATGATAAATCAGGGAGGATGCTTCTCGAGAAGCATCCTCCCTGATTTATCAGTGGCGCTGTCTGCGCGCCGATCATATTCCGTATTGATTACTCAGCTCAGAGTCGATATGCGGGCTATGTATTTTCCGATGATGTCGAATTCGAGGTTCACCTTTGTGCCTGGCTTGATGCGGCAGAAGTTGGTGTGCTCCATTGTATAAGGGATGATAGCCACGCGGAATGAATCGGCTTCCGAGTCGCAAACGGTCAGGCTCACGCCATTGACAGTGACCGACCCTTTCTCTACGGTGACGTATCCGCGTCGTGCCAGTTCGGGCGAGAAATCGTAGCGGAATTTGAAATAAGTGCTTCCCCCGGCCTCTTCGACTTCGGTGCATACGGCGGTGCAGTCGACGTGTCCTTGTACAATATGTCCGTCGAGGCGTCCGTCAATCTTCATGCTGCGCTCGAGATTGACGAGGTCGCCTTCGCGAAGTCCGCCGAGATTCGAGCGCTCCAGAGTCTCGCGGATGGCCGTGACAGTATATGTCTTGTCGGGATGGAGTTCCACAACAGTAAGGCATACGCCGTTATGTGCCACACTCTGGTCGATATGCAGTTCATCGGCGAAGTCGCATCGCAGGGTGAGGTGCAGGTTATCGCGGTCATGCCGCAGGGCCACCACAGTGGCGGCCGCTTCTACGATTCCTGAAAACATACTAAATCAAATTGTTTTTACTAAATTTTTTAAAAAGAAACGCATGTATTCCCCGGGATATTGTTATCTTTGCAAATAAGTCGGCTGCAATTCAGTGGCGACTTAGTCATTACATGCACTCCGCCCCGGCCGACCGGAGCGGGATAACCCGAGAAGACCTCTCTTTTTTTCATGGCTAAACAATTAAACATCCTGCGCAACGACCCATGGCTCGAGCCTTATGCTCCTGCCATCGAGGGGCGCCATGAGGATGTCGTACGCAAGCTCCGTCAGCTGACGGAGCATATCGGCGGCAGCCTCTCAGAGTTTGCTAACGCATATAAATATTTCGGTCTGCACCGCGAGCCGTCGGGGTGGGTGTTCCGAGAGTTCGCTCCCAACGCCACTTCAATCTGGCTGATCGGTGATTTCAGTGGCTGGAAGCCGGAGGAGTCCTATCGCCTCAGCCGTATCGACGGCGGAGTGTGGGAGTTGCATCTTCCGGCCGAGGTGCTGCATGACGGCGACCTCTTCAAGATGCTTGTGGAATGGCCCGGCGGTTCGGGCGAACGTATTCCGGCCTATGCCACTCGTGTGGTGCAGGATGAGCAGTCGAAGATTTTCTCAGCCCAGGTATATGCTCCGGAGCACCCATATGAATTCAGGGTGAAGGATTTCCGCCCCGATGTGAATCCTCTGCTTATCTACGAATGCCATATCGGCATGGCACAGCAGGAGGAAAAGGTGGGAAGCTATGAGGAGTTCCGCACGAAAACCCTGCCGCGCATAGCGGCCGACGGCTACAACGCCATCCAGATCATGGCCATTCAGGAGCACCCGTATTATGGGTCGTTCGGCTATCACGTCAGCAGTTTCTATGCCGCCTCATCACGCTTCGGCACACCTGATGAACTGAGACGCCTTATCGATGATGCCCATGAACTCGGCCTGGCCGTAATCATGGATATAGTGCACTCTCATGCCGTGAAGAATGAAGTGGAGGGGCTCGGCCGACTCGACGGCAGCTACGACCTTTACTTCTACGGCGACAATCGCCGAGAGCACCCGGCATGGGATTCGCTGCTGTTTGACTACGGCAAGGATTCGGTGCTGCATTTCCTTTTGTCGAACTGCAAGTATTGGCTTGAGGAATTCCATTTCGACGGCTTCAGATTCGATGGCGTCACATCGATGTTATATTACGACCACGGTCTGGGGAAGGCATTCGGGGGCTATGGCGATTATTACGACGGCAATCAGGACACCAACGCTCTGACCTATCTCACGCTGGCCAACATTCTGATCCACGACGTCAATCCCGACGCCATCACTATCGCCGAGGAGATGAGCGGTATGCCGGGTTTGGCGGCGAAGTTTGCCGACGGCGGCATGGGCTTTGATTACCGTATGGCTATGGGTGTGCCCGACTACTGGATTAAAATGATCAAAGAGAAGCGGGATGAAGACTGGCATCCGACTTCCATATTTTGGGAACTCACCAACCGACGTGCCGATGAAAAGACTATCAGCTACTGTGAGAGCCACGACCAGGCTCTCGTGGGCGACAAGACTATCATCTTCCGTCTGATCGACAAGGAGATGTATTGGCATATGATGGTGGGCGACGACAATTATACCGTAGAGCGAGGCATGGCGCTGCATAAGATGATACGCCTCGTGACGCTGGCCTCGATCAATGGCGGTTATCTCAATTTCATGGGCAATGAGTTCGGTCATCCGGAATGGATCGACTTCCCGCGCGAGGGCAACGGATGGAGCTATAAGTATGCACGACGCCAGTGGGATCTCGTGGACCGCGAGGATCTGAAATACCGGTTTCTCAACGCGTTCGACAACGGCATGGTGGAACTTGTGTCATCCCAGTTCGGTTTCCAGGCCGAACCGATTCATAAGCTCTGGGAGAAGGACGACGACCAGGTGCTGGCCTTCATGCGCGGTGACTTGATTTTTGTGTTCAACTGGAGTCCCAACAAGTCGTTTACGGATTATGGGTTCCTGGCTCCTGCCGGCGAGTATGAGGTGGTGCTTGATTCGGATGCCGCCGAATTCGGCGGCCACGGTCTGGTGGATGCCTCGGTGCATCATTTCACTCAGCCCGATCCGCTATATTCGCCTTCAGGCAAGGGATGGCTCAAGATGTATCTCCCGGCCCGCACCGCGCAGGTGCTCCGTATGGTGCGCCAAAAACCTGCGAAGGCCGCTCAAAAAAAAACTGATGTAGCCGAAGCTGCCTCGGCCGGGGAAGCGCCCAAGAGGAAGCGTGCAGCAACAAAGAAGGTGTCTGCCGAAGCCTCCTCGGCCGGGGAAGCGCCCAAGAGGAAGCGTGCAGCAACAAAGAAGGTGTCTGC
>ERZ778511.1018-NODE-1018-length-22019-cov-6.083546_pt1 | contig 22019 bp, 19 predicted proteins | sample MGYA00510347_ERZ778511 | MGnify/ENA primary metagenome ERZ778511 (study PRJEB29527, sample SAMN07138967) | mouse gut metagenome | material: feces | host: mouse | place: China:Nanjing | collected 2016-01-25 ...
TTTCATTCCCTTCGGAAACCTCGTGAGCTGGAATGGCGAACCCTACGACTTCATGGCTCATTTCGACTGGGGTGTTGCAACCGTAAGCCTTATCATAGCTGTTGCCGGCATCGGACTGGCATGGGTGATGTACCGCAAGGAAAACAGCCTGCCCGACAAATTCCAGGCTGCCGTGCCCGCGCTGTGGCGCTGGAGCCACCACCGTTTCTACTGGGACGAGCTGTACATGTTCATTACCCATAAGATTATCTTCAACGGAATCTGCCGCCCGCTCGCATGGTTCGACCGCAATATCATCGACGGCACAATGGATTCCTTCGCAACTGTGACCAACAAGGCTTCCGAAGCCATCAAGCCCCTGCAGTCCGGCCAGATTCAGATGTATGTCTGGTATTATCTGCTAGGAGCCCTCGCTCTGGGTGCAGTCACCATCATCTGCCTGCTCTAAGAGTAATCACCAATCCATCACAGAAAAAAGTAACTGCAATGTTTTCAAATATTCTCATTTACTTCGTGGTCATCCCCCTGGTGATGCTCCTCGGAATCGGGCTGTGCCACAATCGCGACCCGCGGCCCATCCGCGCCGTGGCCGTGATAGGCTCTCTGGCCCTGACAGCACTGTCGGTCTGCCTCCTGGTACAGTATCTTGCACTGCGTCCGACAACCGATGCCCCCATGCTTTTTGTCGACAGCTGGAGCTGGTTCGCTCCGCTTAACATCCACCTCGCCGTGGGTGTCGACGGAATCTCGGTGGCAATGATTCTCCTTTCGTCCATCATTGTTCTGGCAGGATCCTTCGCCTCCTGGAAAATCGAGCAGCCCAAGGAATTCTTCCTCTGGCTCATCCTCCTTTCCACCGGCGTGTTCGGCTTCTTCATCAGCATCGACCTCTTCACGATGTTCATGTTCTATGAAGTCGCCCTTATCCCCATGTATCTTCTCATCGGTGTCTGGGGTTCCGGCCGCAAGAACTACTCGGCCATGAAGCTCACCCTTATGCTCATGGGTGGATCGGCATTCCTGATGCTCGGCCTCATCGGCATATACTACCATAGCGCTCCCGAAGGCGCCCAGCTTACATGGAACATTCTCGAGATTGCCCAGAACGATGCTATCAGCCACGGTTGGCAGACATTCCTTTTCCCGATGACATTCGTTGGCTTCGGCGTTCTCGGCGCCATGTTCCCCTTCCACACATGGAGCCCCGACGGCCATGCTTCGGCTCCGACAGCAGTGTCGATGCTGCATGCAGGCGTGCTTATGAAGCTCGGCGGCTACGGCTGCTTCCGCGTGGCAATCTATCTCATGCCACAGGCCGCTTCCGAACTCGCCTATATCTTCCTGATTCTGACAGGTATCTCGGTTGTCTACGGTGCCTTCTGCGCTTGCGTGAAAACCGACCTCAAATATATCAACGCTTACTCTTCGGTCAGCCACTGCGGTCTGGTGCTGTTTGCCATTCTGATGCTCAACACCACGGCAATGACAGGCGCCATCATGCAGATGCTCTCCCACGGTCTGATGACAGCCTTGTTCTTCGCGCTCATCGGTATGATTTACGGTCGCACACACACACGCGACATCACCAAGATGGGTGGCCTTATGCGAATCATGCCTTATCTGGCGGTATGCTATGTTATCGCAGGTATGGCATCGCTCGGTCTGCCCGGCCTTTCCGGCTTCGTGGCTGAAATGACCATCTTTGTAGGTTCCTTCCAGCACGCCGACATGTTCCACCGCGTGTTCACCATCGTGGCTTGCTGCTCGATTGTGATAACCGCCGTGTATATCCTGCGTGTTGTCGGAAAACTGCTCTTCGGCCCGGTTGTGGACAAACACCACCTCGAGCTCACCGACGCCACATGGTGGGAACGCGTATCCACCGTTACCCTCATTCTGTGTGTTGCAGCGATAGGCTGCTTCCCCAACTTCTTCAACGAACTGATTAACAAAACCTTCACACCCGAGATTTTCAGTGTCTTAGGTATGACGAGCCCCGCACTCTAAAGCAATGGATTACTCACAGTTCTTAGCAATGCAACAGGAAATCGGCCTGCTGGTCGTGTTTCTGATCGTATTCCTGTACGATGTGTTCATGCCGGCAAAATGCCAGCGCGCCCTTCCGGGACTCACTGCCGTACTGATGACACTACTCACCGTGGCCGGTTTCGCCGCCGAACTCATGGGCTGCAATCCCTCCGCCACAAGCGCCTTCGCAGGAATGTATCAGACAGGTCCTGCCATGGCAGCCATCAAAATCATACTCAATGTGGGTGTGATTATAGTTCTCATCCAAAGCGTTAAATGGGCCAACAGCGAGGCCATGGCTATGCGTCGCGGCGAGTTCTACCAGTTGCTGCTGGTTACTCTCTTCGGCATGTATCTCATGATTTCCGCACGTCACTTCCTGCTTTTCATCATCGGTCTCGAGAGCGCTTCGCTTCCTCTTGCCGCAATGGTGGCGCTGGACAAAAAACGCTATGAGAGCCATGAGGCCGCAGTGAAGTACATCCTCACCGCCGTGTTCTCCTCGGCCGTGTTCATGATGGGTCTGAGCTTCGTGTACGCGCTCACCGGTTCGCTCTATTTCGAGAACATCTATTTCGCCCTCTCAGGACAGCTCAGCATGATGCTTGTGCTCGCCATCGCGTTTGTGATTGCCGGCATCGGTTTCAAACTTTCGCTTGTGCCGTTCCACCTCTGGACCGCCGATGTCTACCAGGGCGCTCCCACTTCGGTTACATCCTACCTCTCGGTTATTTCCAAAGGCGCCACAGCCTTCGCTTTCCTTGTGGTGATGAGCCAGGTTTTCGGTGTGGTGTACTCCCGTGTATGGGAATGGATGCTTTATGCGCTCATCATTCTCACCATCACAGTAGGTAACCTTTTCGCCATCCGCCAGCGCAACATGAAGCGTTTCCTGGCATTCTCGTCGGTGTCGCAGGCCGGGTACATCATGCTTGGTGTAATTGCCTTCAACGGCATGGGCCTGGCTGCCATGATGTACTATATCCTTGTTTACATTTTCTCCAATCTCGCGGCCTTCGGTGTTATCGGCGCCATCGAGAACGCCACCGGCAAACTGAGCATGGACGATTACAAGGGTCTTTACCGTACAAATCCGCGACTGTCTGTAGCCATGATGCTTGCCATGTTCTCTCTGGCAGGTATTCCTCCTTTCGCCGGCTTCTTCTCGAAATTCTTTATCTTCACGGGAGCCATCAATCAGGGAAGCGTGGCAATCTACGTGCTTGTGCTTATAGCGCTTATAAACACAATCATCTCGCTGTATTACTATCTGCTTGTTGTAAAGGCCATGTTCATCAGCGAGGATGAATGCACTATCGCGAATTTCCGTTCCTCCTGCGGTGAACGCTTCGCCCTGTGGATTACAGTTGGCGGTATTCTGGCACTCGGCCTTGTAAGCTGGTTCTACAACAGCCTGCTCGGCATCGCCTCTGACAGCTCGATGCTGATGTATTTCGTTCATTGATATAGAATCAACAGACTATATGAGCAAGAGGCAGGCGGTACTTACCGTCTGCCTCTTGCCGCTTCGATTATCTTCAGATGGGACGCTTCGACTTTCGTGAATTCAGCATCGACGACGGTGGCTGCGGTATGAAACTCGGCACCGACAGTGTGTTGCTGGGGGCATGGTTCTTCAGAGAGCACACTCAGGCCCGCAGTGTGCTCGACATAGGCGCGGGTTCGGGAATACTGAGCCTTATGGCCGCACAGCTATGTCCCGCGGCCGGAATAACGGGTGTGGAAATCGACAGTGCGGCGGCTTCGGCAGCCGGTGCCAACTTTCAGGCATCGCCGTGGGCTTCCAGACTTGAGGTCGTGAATGCCGACATAAACACATTCGGCAGCACCGGAGCCTATCAGCTTATCGTAAGCAATCCGCCATACTACAGCAACGGGGCCGTTTCGACGGATGACAGCCGGGCGGGTGCGCGCCATCAGAATTCTCTCACTTTCGGAAATCTTCTTGAGGCTGTAGGGCGTCTTATTGCCGCCGATGGCTGTTTTGCAATGGTAACTCCCCCCGACGCCGAAGCCGACATACTGTTTGCGGCAGAGCTCTCGCGACTGTATCTGCGCCGTCTGTGCCGTGTGGCCACTACGCCTGCACGCCCGTGCCGCCGGCTGTTGTGGGAGTTTTCCCGTTCCGCTCCGGGACGTGTTTCGGAGCAGACCCTACTGCTGCGCGATGCCTCGGGCCAACCTTCGCGGGAATACAGTTCCCTGGTAGATGGTTTCTATCTGCGCATCCACTGATGCGGCCCGAGCATTTGGAATAATGCGGTTTTCGTAGCCGATGCAGGAAATCCCGGCAACGCTGTAAAGTTGCAGATTGTGGCAAAAAACCTTAAATTTGCCGTATGTTCAATTTCGGAGTAAAAGATATTATCGACATATTCCTCTTCGCCCTGCTTCTGTACTATGTCTACAGGCTGATGAAGGAGTCCGGAACCATCAACATTTTCTACGGTGTGCTTTCGTTCATCGTGGTATGGGTGCTTTGTTCCGAAATTTTCGAGATGCGCCTGATCGGCACGATTCTCGATAAGTTTATGGCCATAGGCCTTATCATACTCGTGATTCTTTTTCAGGAGCCTATAAAAAGGTTCCTGGTGGAACTCGGCTCGAAGCGCCGGTGGAAGTTCCTGAGTAAACTTTTTCGCCACCACAACGACGGTGGCGACGACAGTGCGCTGTCGTGGGTTATGCCGATTGTGTATGCCTGCATGAGCATGAGCAAGAGCCACACCGGTGCGCTCATTGTGATAGAGCAGAGTGTTCCGCTGGATAACTATGCCAAAAGCGGCGACATTATCGATGCCATAATAAACACGCGGCTGATCGAGAACATATTCTTCAAGAACTCACCGCTGCACGACGGAGCAATGGTAATCGAGCACGGACGCATATCTGCCGCCGGCTGCATTCTGCCGGTGAGTCACGACAGCGACGTGCCGCGCTCGCTGGGGCTGCGCCACCGGTCGGCGCTGGGTATAGCGCAGGCAACCGATGCCGTGGCGGTGGTGGTTTCGGAAGAGACAGGCAATATCTCTGTGGCGCACCGTGGGAAATTGTACACCCGAGTGAGCACGACCGAACTGGAAAACAGGCTCAATGCGATTGCCATAACGATGAACCGCTGACAGAACTCCACATGGCCATGCCGCAAAAAAACTCCATACTACGCTTGTTGATGCTGTGCATGGTGTTCGTGGCAGTGTGGTGCCATGCGGCAATGCCGTGGCGCTGGTTCAGCTACCGTATCGGAGGAACCACGGCGGCTCTGTTGTATATGGTGGGTTTCAGCAATTCATCCTATTTCTCGCGCTGTTTTTCACAGCAATTCGGATGCACGCCAGGAAACTATAAGTCAAAAAAGTAGCCCGTTGGTAGATACAATTGGGCTTTTGGTCGGTTTTTAGGAACTTTAGCACTGCAATACTTTGTGGTAGGCTGCATTGACAGTAATTTTGCAGCCGCAATGGTACAATTTATTCACATTATCATGAAATTATCCAAGGTGTTGCTGGCAGTCGCCGCATTGATTTGTGCTCCTGCGGCATTTTCTCAGGCAGACAGCACGGCAAGCTTGACCCTCGACCAATGTATTGCCATAGCTCTTGATTCGAGTCCGACCATAAAGGTCGCCGACATGGAAGTGAGCCGTATGGACTATTCGCGCCGCGAAGTGATAGGCCAGCTTTTGCCCACGGTCGATTTCGGTGCCACTTACAGCCGCATGCTTGCCAAGCAGGTGATGTACATGAACATGGACTTCGGTTCCATGGGTGGAGGCGACGGAGCCGAGGGCGACACTCCCGCACCCGCCAGCGACGGTGCAAAAAAAGACAATGGCATAAAGATGGGACTCGACAACTCTTTCTCGCTGGGCTTCAATGCCTCGCTGCCGCTCATAGCACCGCAGTTATGGAAGAGCATCGCCGTGTCCGATGCCCAGATACTTGTTTCCCTCGAAGAAGCGCGTAAAAGCCGTCAGGACCTTGTCAATCAGGTGAAGAATGCATATTATACGCTGCTGCTTGCCATGGATTCCAAGAAGGTGATCCAGGAAAGCTACGACATGGCGGCTCTTACCTATCGCACCTACAGCGACCAGCATGCGGCAGGTGCGGCATCCGACTACGACGTGCTGCGCACATCGGTGGCCATGAAGAACATTGAGCCGGAACTTCTGCAGGCCGACGTGGCTGTGAAGCAGGCGCGGCTCCAGCTTCTGATTCTCATGGGCGTCGACGCCACATTCCGTATCGTTCCTGCGACGACTCTTTCCGACTACGAGAGAGATATGTATGCCAACACACTGGCCCTCGAACGCGACTACTCCAACAATGCCGACCTGCGGCTGCTTGATGCCAACACAGACCTGCTCAAGCGCAATCTTACTGTGCAGAAACTCGCCTTCGCTCCCACATTGGCACTTGCCGCCAACTATAACTGGACATCCATGAGCAACGGATCGCCGTTCAGCAATTTCCGCTGGAACCCGTATTCCACCATCGGCCTCAGCCTGAGTGTGCCGATTTTCCAGGGCGGACAGCGTGTGAACCGCATAAAGCAGGCTCAGATACAGGTCGACCAGATGCAGTGGCAGCGCACAAACCTCCAGCGCAGCATTGCCATGCAGGTGGATCTGGCAATCGACAATATCAAAGTGAACGTGCAGCAGATAGCCTCCTGCGCCGAGAGCGTGGGGCAGGCCCAGCAGGCATACTCCATCATGGACCGCAGCTTCGACATCGGAGCCGCAAGCTATCTCGACCTCCGCGACAGCGAACTCTCGCTCACACGTTCGCGTCTGGCATACTACCAGGCAATCTACAACTATCTGGTCGCAAACAGCGACCTCGAACTCCTCCTCGGAACAGCACCTATTGAAAGCTATCAGAATACTGCCCTATGAAACTGACTCCTACAATAACAGCAACCATGGTATGCCTGCTGGCATGGTCCTGCTCGAAAAAAGAAAAGCAGGTGGTGCATCAGGAAGAAATACCTGCCGTGACCGTTGAAGTGGTGCACCAGCGCGAAGTGCCACAGCAGAGCACATACACAGCCACCGTGGAAGCCGAGAACGTAAACAATATCGCTCCCAACACTCCGAACCGAATCAAGACAATTGCTGTGGAAGTCGGTGACCATGTGAGGGCAGGGCAGGAGCTTGTGCGCCTCGATACCAGCAATGCCGACCAGCTGCGCATAAACCTCGAGCAGCTCGAACGCGAATACAACCGTGCAAGCCAGCTTCTCGAAATCGGCTCAGGCACACAGCAGACTGTCGACCAGCTGCGCGCACAGCTCGACGCCGCACGTTCGCAGTATGCCAACGTGATGGAAAACACCGTGCTGCGGTCGCCTATCAATGGTGTGGTAACCGCCCGCAACTTCGACCCCGGCGACATGAGCGGCAACCAGCCTATTCTGGTGCTCGGCCAGCTCACACCTGTTGTCAAGGTCATGCTCGCTGTCAGCGAGACCGATGTGGCCACCGTGCGCACGGGAATGCCCGTGTCGGTGACTTTCGATTCCTACCCCGGCGAGACATTCAACGGAAGCGTACGCCGCATCTATCCCACTGTCGATCCCGGAACCCGCACCTTCCAGGTTGAGGTGCAGATTGCCAACAGCGGCGAGAGAATACTCCCCGGCATGTTCGCCAGGGTGACAATGGACCTCGGAACAAGAAACAGCGTGGTTGTCCCCGACCGCGCCGTGGTGAAGCAGACCGGCTCCGGCAACCGCTATGTATATGTGCTTTCCGGCGGCAAGGTGAGCTTCAACCGCGTACAGCTCGGGCAGCGGCTCGACAACAGCTACGAGCTGTACGAAGGTGTGGCCGATGGCGACACCGTGGTAATCTCCGGGCAGTCGCGCCTCGCCGACGGCATTGCCGTCCAGGTTCTCGACCGTTGAGCCGTAGGCCGCACACCTCCTTACTATATCCAATCACATCACATCCCATAGCATATGAGCCTCTACGGTAGTGCCGTGAAACGGCCGATTATGACCATCCTCTGCTTCGTGGCAGTGGTGATTCTCGGTCTGTTCTCGCTCAACAAACTCCCAATAGACCTTTATCCCGACATCGAGACAAACACTCTGATGGTGATGACAACCTATTCCGGCGCCAGCGCGCAGGACATAGAGCAGAATGTCACCCGCCCTCTGGAGAATGTTCTCAACTCGGTGAGCAACCTTAAACATATAACTTCCAAGAGTCGCGAGAACATATCGGTGATAACTCTTGAGTTCGAGTACGGCGAGGATATCGACGTGCTCACCAACGATGTCCGCGACAAACTGGACATGGTGTCGTCGTCGATGCCCGATGATGCCGAAACGCCGATTATCTTCAAGTTCTCCACCGACATGATTCCCATCATCCTGCTTTCTGTGAACGCCACAGAAAGCATGCCGGGACTCTACAAAATACTCGATGAGGCTGTCGCCAACCCCCTGGCGCGTGTCAGCGGAGTGGGTTCGGTGTCTATCTCCGGCGCGCCCAAACGCGAAATCCATGTGTATGTGGATCCCGCGCGTCTGGAAGCCTACAATCTAACCGTCGAGCAGATAGCCTCGGTGATTGGCGCCGAGAACCGCAACATCCCCGGTGGTGCCTTCGATGTGGGCTCCGACACATATTCTCTGCGTGTGCAGGGCGAGTTCAACAGCTCCAGCGAGATGAACAACATTGTGGTGGGTAGCCACAATGGCCGTTCGATCTACCTTTCCGACGTGGCAAGAGTCGACGACTCTCTGGAGGAACGCACCCAGCAGACCTACAACAACGGCAACCAGGGAGCCATGATTGTGATTCAGAAACAGAGTGGCGCCAATTCTGTGGAAATATCCGACAAAGTTCTCGCCATGCTTCCGTCGCTTCAGCAGAGGCTTCCGTCCGATGTCAAGCTCGACATCATTGTCGACACTTCCGACAACATCCGCAACACCATCGACTCCCTTGTGGAGACAGTGATGTATGCCCTGTTGTTCGTTATCATTGTGGTGTTCTTCTTCCTTGGGCGCTGGAGAGCCACGCTGATTATCACCATCACCATTCCCATATCGCTGATTGCATCGTTCATCTACCTGTATGCGACAGGCAACACCCTCAACATCGTATCCCTTTCGGCACTCTCGATATCGATTGGTATGGTGGTCGACGACGCCATTGTGGTGCTTGAGAATGTGACCACCCACATCGAACGTGGCGCCGACCCCAAGCAGGCGGCGGTGCATGGAACCAACGAGGTGGCAGTGTCGGTAATCGCTTCCACGCTCACTCTTATCGCCGTGTTCTTCCCTCTCACACTTGTTACGGGCATGACCGGCGTGCTTTTCCGCCAGCTGGGCTGGATGGTCACAATCATGATGATTATATCCACAGTCTGCGCGCTGTCGCTCACTCCCATGCTGTGCAGCCAGCTCCTGCGGCGTGTCAACCACCACGGACGTCTCTATAATCTGCTGTTCACGCCAGTAAACCGTGGCCTCGATGCCTTCGACCGCGGATATGGCCGGCTTCTGGGCTGGGTGGTGAGCCACAAGACAGTTACGTTCATAATCTGTATGGCCACATTCGTGGGTTCTCTCATGCTCATGCGCAATGTCGGCACCGAGTTCTTCCCCACTGCCGACGACGCCCGCATGCGTGTGAATCTTGAGATGCCCATCGGAACACGTGTGGAGATAACCAACGAAGTCACCGCAAGGCTTGTGGAGCAGTGGCGTGCCGAATATCCCGAAATCAAGACCATAAACTATACCACCGGTACAGCATCCTCCGACAACACATTCGCCTCGCTCAGCGACAACGGCCCGCACATCGTGAGCATGAACATCCGACTTTCCGACCCCGGCGACCGCGAACGTGGCATAACCGAAATCGCCGCTCTGATGCGCCAGGACCTTATGGCGTATCCCGAGTTCAAGAAAGCGCAGGTGATGCTTGGCGGCATGGGAGGCAGCATGGGCGGCCAGGCTACCGTAGACTACGAGATATTCGGCTACGACTTTGCCGAGACCGACTCTGTGGCTCATATGCTGCAGGATGCGCTCCGCAGGATTCCAGGAACTGCCGACGTAATGATTTCACGTCCCGACTACCAGCCGGAATTCCAGGTCGACTTCGACCGCGAGAAGCTCGCCCTCTATGGCCTCAATCTCAGCACTGCCGCTACATATCTGCGAAACCGCATCAACGGACAGCTGGCTTCGCGCTTCCGTGAGGACGGCGAGGAATACGATATCAAAGTGATGTACGAGCCCGAAAGCCGAACTTCTATAGAGGACATCGAGAACATCCTCATCTACAATTCCACAGGCGGCTCTGTGCGTGTGCGCGACGTGGGCACCGTAGTGGAGCGCTTCAGCCCTCCCACCATCGAGCGTAAGGACCGTGAACGTGTCGTAACCGTGAGTGTGACTATCCAGGATGTGCCAATGAGCGAGGTCGTGACCGCCTCCCAGGCCGCCATACAGGCCATGGATATTCCCCAGGGTATCTCCATCGAGCTTTCCGGTAGCTACGAAGACCAGAAGGAATCGTTCTCCGACCTTTTGACTCTGGCCGTGCTCATCGTTGTCCTGGTATATATTGTAATGGCCGCGCAGTTCGAGAGCTACACATATCCCGGCATTATCATGACATCGCTGCTGTTCGCATTCTCCGGTGTGTTCATTATCCTTTGGATGACCGGCCACACCCTGAACGTGATGAGCATGATCGGCGCCATCATGCTTATAGGTATCGTGGTCAAGAACGGCATCGTGCTTATCGACTACATATCCCTTAACCGCGAACGCGGCATGAGTGTGCGCCGTTCCGTTATCCTCGGCGGCGAAAGCCGTCTGCGTCCGGTGGTGATGACAACCCTTACCACTATCCTCGGCATGGTGCCCATGGCCGTAGGCACAGGACAGGGCGCCGAAATGTGGCGTCCCATGGGTACTGCGGTAATCGGCGGTCTCACTTTCTCGACCATTCTCACACTGCTCTTCGTGCCGGTGCTCTATTGCGTATTCGCCGGACAGGGAATCAAGAAGCAGCGCCGCAAGCTGCGTAAACTCCACGCAAACTCCTCCAACCGATGAAAAGCATCTTCATAGCCTTCGACCAGGCCCACTACGAAAAAATAGTCGAAATTCTCGAGCGCAACAACTGCCGCGGATTCACGGCCTGGGACCAGGTGACCGGTCGCGGCAGCCGCGACGGCGAGCCTCACTACGGCAGCCATGCATGGCCGTCGATGGCCTCGGCCATAATGACAATGGTGGACGACAAGCGTGTGGACCGCGTGCTCCAGCATCTTGGCGACCTCGACCGCGAAAGGCCCAAACTCGGGCTGCGAGCCTTTGTCTGGAACATCGAGCGCGAAATCTGAGGGCCCGCCAGCCGAATTTACGCCGCTAAGTGTTATATTTGCATAGTTCTTTGGCGCCGGCAGGCATTATCGTGCATGCCGGCGCCTCAAATATGATTTCAGATATGATACTCAAACCAGGAATCCGCCCGGGAATCTGCTGCGACCACGCAGGCTACGAACTCAAGAACCTTATCATAGGCTACCTCGAAAGCCAAGGCATCAGTGTGGACAACTTCGGAACCGACAGCACAGATAGCTGCGACTACCCCGACTTCGCCCATCCGCTGGCTGTTGCCGTGGAGGAAGGCCGGAACTATCCCGGCATCGCCATCTGCGGAAGCGGCAATGGCATATCCATCACCCTCAACAAGCATCAGGGAATACGCGCGGCTCTGTGCTGGAACGTGGAACTGGCAAGGCTGGCACGCGAGCACAACGATGCCAACGTGCTTTCCCTTCCCGCCCGGTTCATCGAACCCGAAGAGGCGCTGCGCATAGTCGACGCGTTTCTCAACACCGGCTTCGAAGGAGGACGCCATCAGCGCCGGATCGACAAAATACCCGTCGGCTGCTGCTGAACGACTGTCTGTCATATTGTCCTGGATACTTTAAGCCCTGCAAAGCATAAATAAATTTGGCTTTGCACTCGACTTATTCGTATCTTTGCAAAAACATGCCGCCGGCGCCACAGCGCCGGCAGCGACATCATGTAGCAAACATAAGCACTCAGCATATGAATCCATCCGAACTCAGCGAACAGGAACAGATCCGCCGCCGTAGCCTCGAGACTCTCCGCGGCATGGGCATAGAGCCTTATCCCGCGGCAGAATTTCCCGTTGACGCACACAGCGAAGAGATTCGCCTCAATTTCAGCGACGACGCACCGGCACGTAATGTGTCGGTGGCAGGCCGTATAATGACACGCCGCATAATGGGCAAGGCTTCCTTTGTGGAGCTTCAGGACTCCGAAGGGCGTATACAGGTGTATATATCCCGCGATGAAATCTGCCCCGGCGAAAACAAGGATCTCTACAACGTGGTGTTTAAGAAACTGCTCGACATAGGCGACTTTGTAGGCATCCGCGGCTACGTTTTCCGTACGCAGACCGGCGAAATCACCATACATGCCCGAGAGCTCACGGTGCTGGCGAAGAGCCTGCGTCCCCTCCCCATAGTAAAAGTAAAGGACGGGGTGCGCTACGACGCTTTCGATGACCCCGAACTTCGCTATCGCCGCCGCTATGTCGACCTGGTCGTGAACAAAGGAGTGAAGGATATCTTCCTCAAACGCACCGCGGTGTACAACTCCATGCGTTCCTATTTCAATGCTGCCGGTTATATCGAGGTGGAGACTCCCATCCTTCAGAGCATCCCCGGCGGTGCATCGGCCCGTCCTTTCATCACACACCACAATGCGCTGGACATACCGCTGTATCTGCGTATTGCCGACGAACTGTATCTAAAGCGACTGATTGTCGGCGGTTTCGAAGGCGTGTACGAGTTCTCGAAGAATTTCCGCAACGAGGGCATGGACCGCAACCATAATCCGGAGTTCACATGCATGGAAATATATGTGGCCTACAAGGACTACAACTGGATGATGGGCTTCACCGAGCGCATGCTCGAAAAGATATGCCTCGATGTCAACGGCACCACCGATGTGCAGGTCGGCGACCATACCATAAGCTTCAAGGCGCCGTTCCCGCGCGTGACCATGGCCGAATCCATCCGAGAGCATACCGGCATCGACATCGAGGCTCTCGACGAGGACGGGCTGCGTGCCGCCGCCAAGGCAATCGGCGTGGAAGTGGACCAGACAATGGGCAAAGGAAAGATTATCGACGAGATTTTCGGCGAAAAATGCGAAGGTCTCTACATCCAGCCCACTTTCATCACCGACTATCCCGTGGAGATGTCGCCCCTTACAAAACGCCATCGCAGCAAGCCGGAATTGACCGAACGTTTCGAACTCATGGTCAACGGAAAGGAGCTGTGCAACGCGTATTCGGAACTCAACGACCCCATCGACCAGTACGAACGCTTTGTCGAGCAGATGCGACTGGGACAGAAAGGCGACGACGAGGCCATGGTAATCGATGCCGATTTTGTGCGTGCGCTCGAATACGGCATGCCCCCGACATCCGGCATGGGTATAGGTATGGACCGTCTGGTGATGCTCATGACAGGCCAGACTGCAATCCAGGAAGTGCTGCTTTTCCCGCAGATGCGTCCTGAAGTGAAGGCAAAGACTGCCGAAAGCGACAATGCCGAGCAAATCCAGTCGTGATGGACGCCGCGAATTTCCCGGGTAGGGTAGCCGTGATGGGCGGTGGAAGCTGGGCTACGGCTCTGGCCAAGCTGCTCATGAGCAACTGCCGGCGTTTGAGCTGGTATATGCGCCGCGACGATAGGATTGAGGAATTCCGGCGTCTCGGGCATAATCCGGCCTATCTCACCGATGTGAACTTCGACATCGACCGGATTGACTTCTCCAGCGACATAAATGCGGTGTGCGCGAATGCCGACACCCTCCTGCTGGTAATGCCTTCGCCGTATTTCAAGGATCATGTGGACAAGATCAACGTCGACATTTCCGGGAAATACGTAGTGTCGGCGGTAAAGGGAATAGTCCCGGACACCAACGAACTGGTCACCGACTACATGCAGAGGCGCTTTGGCGTTGCAGCCGAACGCTCTCTGGTAATCTCCGGCCCCTGCCACGCCGAGGAAGTAGCACTCGACCGTCCCAGCTATCTTACGATAGGATGCAGCGACATGGCAGTCGCCGAGGCTTTTGCAAAAGTCATCGTGGGCAAGCACACACACGCCATAACAAGTTCCGATGTCAACGGCATAGAGTACGCCGCCGTGTTGAAGAACGTGTATGCCATCGCTGCCGGCATAACGCACGGCATGAAGACCGGCGACAACTTCAGCGCCATACTCATCTCCAATGCCATCCGCGAGATGGAGCGCTTTGTCGACGCCGTATGCCCCCGGCCGCGGCAGATATGCGACTCCGTGTATCTCGGCGATTTGCTTGTTACCGCTTACTCGCGTTTTTCCCGCAATCACAATTTCGGCGCGATGATAGGCAAGGGCTATTCCGTGAAAGCCGCCAGAATGGAGATGGAACAGACCGCCGAAGGATACTACGGCACAAAATGCATCTACGACATCAACGCTTCTGTGGGTGTGATGATGCCTATTCTCGATGCTGTCTACAGTGTGCTGTACCGCGGAGTTCCCGCGCAAAGGGCTTTCAACAGTATGGCACAGCACTTCGACTGACCCATGGACGCAGGACGCGACAACCAGACACAATCCCGCCCGGCTTTGCTGGGAATGGACCTCGGAGCGCTGCGGCAGGTGGCCTCGGAGGTCGGTCTGCGGTCTTTCGCCGCAGGACAGATGGCCTCGTGGCTTTTCAAACGCGGCTGTGTCGATTTCGCGCAGATGACCGACCTGCCCAAGGATGCCCGCGCCATACTTGCCCGCGACTATGAGATTGGCCGCGAGGAACCGCTGGTGGAAAGTCTCAGCACCGACGGCACCGCAAAATATCTTTTCCGGGGTGCTCCGGGTCGAGATATCGAGTCTGTTGTGATTCCCGATGCCGACAGGGCCACACTGTGTGTGTCGTCGCAGGCCGGCTGCCGCATGAACTGCGCGTTCTGCATGACTGGTCGCGGAGGCTTCCAGGGGCAACTGACAGCGGCACAGATTATCAACCAGGTGTTGTCCGTTCCGCAGAGCGCGAGCCTCACCAACATAGTGTTCATGGGCATGGGCGAACCTGCCGACAATGTAGCCGAGGTGATTCGTGCCATAGATATCCTTACTGCACCGTGGGGCATGGCATGGAGTCCGAGGCGCATAACAGTGAGCACGATAGGAAAAACCGACGGCCTGAAGGCCCTGCTCGAACAGACCCAGGCGCATATCGCCATCAGCGTGCACAATCCTTTCGGGGGACAGCGCGGGCAGATTATGCCAGTCGAGAAGGCATATCCTCTGGAAGAGGTAATGAATCTCCTCCGGAGCTACGACTTCCGCCACCAGCGTCGACTGTCGCTGGAGTACACCCTTTTTGCCGGCAGAAACGATTCGCCTGCGCACGCACGCGCTCTGGCGGACATTGCGCGCAGTGTCGACGCCCGGGTGAATCTTATACGTTTTCACCGCATTCCCGGCTTCGAGGGCCACGCTCCGGCACAGAAAAGCATGGAGGCGTTCCGCGATGCCTTGAATGCAGCCGGTGTGGTGGCGACAATCAGGGCATCGAGAGGAGAGGACATTATGGCTGCCTGCGGCATGCTCGCCGGAGATAAAAACAACAAACAAGCATGAGTGGAAAAATCAAGGTCGCCATTACCCAGGGCGATACAAACGGCATAGGATACCAGATTATTCTTAAAATGTTGGAGGACCAGCGCATGGCTGATCTTGCAACGATTATTGTTTACGGTTCGGCGAAGGTCGCCGGTTACTATCGTAAGCTTCTTGGGCTGCAGCCCGTGCAGTTCCAGCGCATCGACAGTGCCGCCGATGCCCGCGACGGTGTGTTCAATATCATCAACGTGGTGGGCGAGGATCTCAAGGTCGAGCCGGGAGTGCCTGCAGCCGAGGCCGGCATGGCAGCTGTCGCCGCACTTGAAGCCGCTACCGCCGACCTGCGTCAGGGACTGGTGGATGTGCTGGTTACGTGCCCCATCAACAAACACACGGTGCAGTCCGAGAACTTCAGTTTCCCCGGGCACACAGAATATCTCGAGAGTGTGCTCGCTCCCGACGGCGCCGACAACGACGGTCGCCGTGCACTCATGATGTTGTGCGCCGGCAATCTGCGTGTCGCTCTGGCGACAACTCATGCCGCTTTGAGAGATGTGCCTGAGGCTATAACCGAGGACCTGCTGGTAGATTGTCTGATGCGCCTCAATGCGAGTCTGAAGAAGGATTTCGCCCTCGACACCCCGAGGATTGCCGTATTGGCACTTAATCCTCATGCCGGCGAGGACGGCCTGCTCGGCGACGAGGAGCAGACAGTGATAGCTCCCGCCATAGCCCGCGTCCGCGACAAGCACCACATACTCGCCTTCGGCCCTTATGCCGCCGACGGCTTCTTCGGGGCGGAAAATTACGACAGATTCGATGCCGTGCTGGCCATGTACCACGATCAGGGTCTTGCTCCTTTCAAGGCTCTTGCCATGGATGCGGGAGTGAATTTCACCGCAGGGCTGCCTTATGTGCGCACATCGCCCGACCATGGCACCGGTTATGATATAGCCTCGAAGCCCGAGGCAAGTCCGGAATCGCTGCGGGAGGCCGTGTATATGGCAATCGATGTGTTCCGCAACCGCAACATATGAAATAATGGCCGACAACTATCTGGAAAAACGAATGGAGGATCACGCCCGAGGGCGTGATTCGCTGCATTATGTGGCAGCCAGGCCAAAGGGCTCCGTGTCAATGAGAATGCCTGCCCGAAAGGTGTTTGCCGTGGGGCACGTCGAATCAGAATACGCATCGCGTATCGTATCCTCGCTTGTCGCCTCCGGGGTGAAAGTGGCCTTTTCAGGTTCAGATTACCGTGGCGGAACGCTGTTGGCGCAGAAACTGGGTGCGCGCTTTGTCGACGCAGAGCCTGAGGAGGCCATGCGGAAAGCGGCCGAAGCATGGGGCGGTCTCGATTTCATGCTTTGTTTCGGAAATCCCGGGCAGGAGCTTGAGAATGCTTTTGCCGCCATATCTCCCGATGGCGGAATCATCGCAGCCGGAGCTATTGCCGACGCTGCCGGAAAAGGCTGGAATGCCGTAGCTGCCGACAGTGCCGACCCCGCCCATGCGGTATTGTTTCTGATGTTGCCCCAGGCAGTGGCACTACGCGGTGTGGTTGTGCGCTGACAACTACCTCTGGAGTGTGGTTGCGTCTGCGCGGTATCAGTCTTCGCAGTAGTGCCGCAGAACGCGGCGGTAGGAGTTGAAAATCTTGCTCTTGGATACAAATCCCACGTAGATGCCCTTTTCCACTACCGGCAGATTCCATGCGCCGGTGGTATCGAAAAGCTTCATCACGGAGTCCATGCTGTCGCCGATTTCAATCTGTGCCGGAGGCATGGCCATGAAGGTGCTCACGCGCATCCGGCGGTATAGTTCGGGACGGAACATTATATTGCGTATGTCGTCGAGCAGCACCACACCCACAAGCTCTTTCTTTTCGTTTATCACGGGGAAGAGATTGCGCTTGCTTATGGATATCACGTCCACCATTTCCTTGAGAGTCATTTCGGGGTAGACCGGCAGAAAGTCGGTTTCTATCACGCTGTTCACTTTCAGCAGAGTCAGCACGGCCTTGTCCTTGTGGTGCGTGAGCAGCTCGCCGCGTTTGGCCAGGCGCATTGTGTAGATCGAATATGGTTCGAACACCTTTATGGTGCCGTATGCTATTGTGCTCACAATAAGCAGCGGCAGGAACAGCTCGTAGCTGCCGGTGAGTTCTACGGTTAGGAAGATGGCCATAAGCGGCGCGTGCATGACCGCGCTCATCACTCCGGCCATTCCTATAAGTGCGAAGTTTTTGTTGGATATTCCGGGGTCGATCCATGAGTTGTTGAGCATGTAGGCGAAAAGGAAGCCTGTGAGGCAGCCCACATAGAGCGATGGCGCGAAGGTGCCGCCCACACCTCCGGCTCCGTTGGTCGTGGAGGTGGCGAATGCCTTGGTGGCTATCACGAGTCCTATGAATAGGGCGAGGAACCACACCTGATTGCCTTCGCCGTAGAAAATGGAGCCGTTTACGATGCTGGAGGTATCGCCGGCGAGGAGTCCTACAATCGCGCCGTAACCTTCGCCGTAGAGCGGCGGGAAAAGGAACACCAGCAACGATAGGATAACGCAGCCCACGGTGGTCTTGAGCCATGGATTGGAGAAGCGGCGGAAAAGATTCTCCATCATGTTCATTACTCTTGTGAAGTACAGCGACACGAAGCCGCACACAAGCCCGAGACCTATGACATAGGGAATACGCGAGATGTAGAAATCCTCGGTCTGTGCGAAGAAGAACTCGAACTCATAGCCGGTATAGGCGTATGCGAGAGTGGTGCTTGTGATGGATGCTATCAGAAGAGGCATCACCGACACGGTGGTGAGGTCGAGCATGAGCACCTCGAGGGTGAAAAGCATGCCTGCGATAGGAGCTTTGAAGATGCCGGCGATGCCGGCGGCGGCACCACAGCCGACAAGAATCATCAGAATGCGGGGACTCATGCGGAACTGCTGGCCCAGATTGGAGCCTATGGCCGCACCTGTGCACACGATGGGTCCCTCGGCACCCACCGAACCGCCGAAGCCTATGGTGACGGAGCTGGCCAGCAGGGATGTGTACATGTTGTGCCGTTTCAGTCGGCTTTTGTTCTGCGAAATCGCATAGAGCACACGGGTTACGCCATGGCTGATGTTGTCGCGCACCACGAAGCGCACATATAGCGCCGAGAGCAGCACACCGGCGGCCGGAAGCAGGATGTAGAGGTAGTTTCCGCTCTCCATGTTGATCTGTCCTGTGAGCACCGTGCTTATGAAATGGATAAGGAACTTCAGCACGATGGCGGCGCAACCGCTGAAAATGCCTACGAAGAAAGCAAGTATCAGCACAAAGTTCTTTTCCTTTATGTGGCGTTCGCGCCACATGAGAAAACGCAGGAAGGTTTCTTGAAATCGTGTTGTCATAGTTGGTTACACGCCTTTGCCTGTGAGCACTGTCACAATGGTGTGAAGCAATATTTTGATGTCGATGGCCAGTGATATGTTCTCGATGTACAGCAGGTCGTAGGCGGAGCGTTCAATCATCTGGTCCACAGTGGAGGCATAGCCGAATTTCACCATGCCCCAGGATGTGATTCCGGGACGTACCTGGTGCAACAGCACATATGCCGGTTGCCGCTCGACTATCTTGGAAATGTAATAGGCGCGTTCCGGACGCGGACCAACGAGGCTCATGTCGCCGATGAGGACATTCCAGAACTGTGGCAGCTCGTCGATGCGGTATTTGCGCAGCCAGCGGCCAATAGGAGTCACGCGCGAGTCGTTTTCCGACGACAGGGATGGGCCCATGGCTTCGGCGTCGGTGCGCATGGTGCGGAATTTTATAATTTTGAAGGGCTTGCGGTTTTTGCCTATGCGCTCCTGGCGGTAGAATGCCGGACCGGGCGATGTCATTTTCACGGCGGCTGCTACCGCTGCCAGCAGTGGCGACAGCGCCAGCAGCGCCAGTGCGGACACTCCTATGTCGGCCAGACGTTTCAGATTGTCCTGCGCCGGCGAGAGGTTGGTGTTGAATATGTTTATCAGCGGCTCGGGGCGCACGCTTTTGATGCGGCGTGGCGAACCGGGGAGAATCTGTGCCGTGGGTGTTACGAGCACCGGCAGTCCTAAGCTGTATATGCTCCGGATCAGTGCTTTGTCCGGCACATGGGCTATGTCGGTGTCGAAAAGCACCACGGCACGGGCTTCATATTTCCGGCAGCAGGCAGCGAGGTCGCCATATTCGGCTGGTATGCCGAATTCTTCCGGCAGTTGTGCTCTGGGACCGGTGGTATTGAAGGCTACAATCCGCAGGCCGTTGTAGTTCGCGGTGGCCATAAGCCGTTTCAGCTGCTTTGGGTTGGAGGAGAAATCGCCGGTGATGACAGCCGGCAGCAGGCCGCTTCCCCGGTTTACTTTGCGGTTTTGCCGGGAAATATATATTATGCGCCATGCTATGGTCGGTGCCGACAACATTACAAAGAGCACGGCTATCAGTTGGTAATTGGTCATGCGCTCGGGAACGTTATCGTTCAGAAGGGCGGTGAAGAAAATACCGAGAGTGCCCACCATTGAGACCGTAAGTATGGTAAGCGTATGGTCGAGCCGTGAGGTCGGGTGGAAATCTTTCCGGTTGTAGTCGCCGGCAATGGCATATATTGCCACCATTACCAGCGGCACAATGAATTGTCCGGCAAGCACCATTGTCGACCCGAACCAGTGGCTGAAGTCGATATTGTAGTGCCACGGCAGAGAAAAAAAGCGCACGATGTTGAATACCAGCCAGCCCAGGGCGCATGTGAGGAAGTCGCCAAGAGGCAGAATCCACGGAATATACCGTAGCTGTCGCTTTGTCGGTCTGTCGGTCACGGGCGTAGAACCTTGAATATTCCGTCTGCGCCGAGGCGCATTACTGTGGATGGCCTGGCGGCAGAAGTCGCTTGTCGGCCGGTAATGCACACGTAGTCAACAGCGTCTATTATTTCTCGGGATATCTCGTCGAAACATGTCGCCGCCGGCTGTCCGCTTATGTTCGCGGAAGTGCTCACCAGCGGAGCCCCGAGCGCCTTGCACAGGGCGGCGCTGAACCGTTCGCGGGTGAGGCGCACGGCGATAGTGCCATCGGCGGCGCAAAGCCCTGGCGCTATGCCGCTGGCAGGAGAAACACCGTCGTACACGATGGTGAGCGGGCGCTCCGAAAATTCTATGAGGTCGTATGCCACTTCGGGCACTTCGTTCACAGTGCGCTCGAGCTGTCCCAGATCGCCGACAAGTACAATCATGGCTTTGGAATCGGCACGCTGTTTTATCCGGAAGATTCTTTCCACAGCTTTCCCGCACCGTGCGTCGCAGCCTATACCCCACACCGTGTCGGTGGGGTAGAGTATCACTCCGCCTTTGCGGAGCACTTCGGCGGCGGCACGCAGGTCGGAGCCGAAGTCGGAGCCGGTTTCTGTCATAATACCTTGTGCTTGGGTTGTGTGGCCTGGAAATCTTTGAGGTACACAGGCGTGCTGTAGGCAATGTCGATGAACTGCCTGTTCGCCCATGCCTTTTCGGCGAGCGCGAGCATGCCGGTGGCGAGCGGTTCTATTCCTTCGACATATCGTGCCGCGGAATCACCTGCGAACAAAGGCTGTGCCTTGGCAGCCCCGCTGCCGAAGAAGACCAAAGGCCGCCCGCTTGCCCTCTCCGTGGCGAAAGAATCCTCTTCGAGAATCATTGCCTGAGGTTCCACTATGGAATTAAGCGAATAGTCGTATGCGGCGGTATACACTTCCATGCGTCTGGCGTCCACCATGGGTATGAAAATGGTATCCGGGTCGTCGGCAGCAGCCTCGAACATGGCGGTTGTTGCCATCAGTTCGAGAGTGTGCACTCCTATAAGCGGTACTCCGAGCGCGTAGGCGAGCCCTTTGGCTTCGCTGAGGCCTATGCGCAGCCCTGTATAGCTGCCGGGTCCAATGCTCACGGCGACTGCCTGCAATTCCATTTCATGGGAGGCTGCATGGTCGAGGCAATGTTTCACATAGTCGCTTATAAGGGCGGCATGGTTGCGGCCGCCGAAATCTTCGCGGTGTGCCAGTATCATGCCTTCGGCACTCAGTGCCGCAGAGCACGTTGTCCCCGAGGTTTCTATATGTAGGATTACTGCCATTGCTAATGAACGGGATTTGCTGTTTCTAAGGTCTCCCTTGGAGCAAAATTACAAAATATCGCCGGAATAGCCAGCATTATTAGTAACTTTGCATCTGGAAGTTACGAAAAGAGTGTAATTTATTGGAAATGAGCGTAGGTTAATTGCTCATG
>ERZ778511.1019-NODE-1019-length-22018-cov-10.185995_pt1 | contig 22018 bp, 11 predicted proteins | sample MGYA00510347_ERZ778511 | MGnify/ENA primary metagenome ERZ778511 (study PRJEB29527, sample SAMN07138967) | mouse gut metagenome | material: feces | host: mouse | place: China:Nanjing | collected 2016-01-25 ...
GATTTGGCTGCCATAAAAATTTTATTGAATCAAATTTAAACAGTTTCTAAGACATCTCTGTCTTTAGTAAGTGTTCAAATTTAACCGATAGCAATCGACAGGAAATCTTTTATCCAATCTGCGGCTCTTTTTTTACCGCTTCCGGCCTGTCGCTCAGTCGAATATGTCTGTATTCTCCTTCACTCCGCACCGGAATCGACTAAAAGAACAAGCCCGCATATTGTATAAATTAAATTTGAACATTTATGTATCAAAATAATCATTCCGAAGCCAAGTAGCCGCAAACAAGGGTCCGGCCAATAGATTGCAGCCTTATCGGTCGCCACAAGCATATTTTATTGGTCCGGATTTCAGATCCACATGCATCGTTTTTGTTGTTAGACGCTACTTGGCTATTTGATATTCCGGCGACTTGAAACCGAACTCCACACCTATGAGAAGACCCCATATCACAACAACGGGAATATTCGCTCTTTTCCTGATTTATTTTTCCACCATCTCCGCTTTCCATGCGTCTGCCGACGACTCGATCAGGCATATCGACAACCCCGTGACACATAATGCGGACATACAGCCGGCCCGATCACCTATGCCTAAACGTATGACTCTTTCTGATGTGCGACAACGCGACGACCTTGCGAAGGCTGCCGACAAGATGCTCTCTACTCCGGATTTTGCTTTCCCGGCTACGGTGGCATCCAATGCACGTAAAATCTATGACGACGCTCTTGAGGCTCGCCTCCCGGTCACTGCGTTGCGGGCAGCAATGCAGTGGAATGTGGCTGAATCTCTGATTACCCCCGACAGTATCTCTGCCGGGCTGCAGCTATACGACCGGCTTGAGCAACGACTTCCTCAGCCTTATGCGGCGCTGGCGGCGTTGCTCAAGGCCCGGCTGCTGAGCAATACCTACCTCAGCCGACGATATATCTACGACCAACGGACTCTGGATGACGACGATGCCTCGGCCAACGAACCTATGCTTTGGAGCGGCAATCGATTCAGAAATAAAATCACAGCTCTGGCTCAATCGGCGATGCGCCAGAAGTCGCTGCTTGAAATGACGCCTCTTAAGGATATCGCTCCGCTGCTAAGTGACACTAAAGAGGGGGAGCAGGCCGGAATGACTGCATTCGATTTCGTATGCTATCAGGTGGCTGAACTCCTTATCCCCATACGGCAGTCTGGAACCCGCCAGAACAATGCTGCGATTCCTTTTATCAATCCCAATGACTCGTCGGATGTCGCTCCGGATGCCAACGCGCCCCTTGACCGTCAGAACATTTCGCCTGTCGGAGTAATCGACACTCTTATAAGCGCCAATCTTCTTCGCGGCAAAACCGCGGCAGGCGCACTGCTCACGGCTCGGCTCAAACGGCTGCAGCTACTCGACTCGCCGGCTGAACGTTCGGAATATATGGGACGTCTGTTGGAATGGTACCCACAACCGTCTCCCGAACGGCCGACGGTCGTGGCCACTCTGCTCTATTTCGGAGTTTTACCGATGGGTACTCCGAAAGAGAAAAGCGACTCCTACAATATTGTGCAGAATACGGTTGATGCCTACCCCGCAGCCGCTCTGTCGTGTTATCTTAAGGAATCGCTTGAATCGATGCGGCGCCCTTACATAGAAATCAGCAACGACGGCCAGTTACTTCCCGGACGTCCAGCCTCGATTGCCTGCAGAATCAGTAATACCCGCGATTGCTATATTCTGCTGGTGCCTATGGAGGCTTCAATGATGCGCGGTCAGTCCAGATTGCAAAAACAGATTGCCGGACGTTCTTCCACCGTGTTGAAACATATCACATCGAATGCCTCGTTTCCTTTCGAACTGAACGATTCCATCTCAATTCCACCTCTCGAACCGGGTTATTACGCAATAGTCCCGTCGTCCTCAAAGACTTTGGCCGGACGCTATGCGACTCTCGATAATCAGGAACTGGATATCATCAACGTTTCCGGAATATCTGTATTTACCACCGGATGCACCGACTCTTCAATGTCTAAACCCGGTAATAAGGCAAAGGTCAGACAGGGCTACCTTTATGTCACCGATGCCTGCACCGGCGCTCCGGTCAAGGGGGCAAAGGTAGGCTTCTTCGATCGTTTCCGACAGAACACTCCTGTCGGGGCCGAGCTTTTCACTGATGCCGACGGCAAGGTTCCGCTCAATCTCTCGCAGGCAAGGGTGTCAGTAAGCTACGGTAAGTCAAATCTGGTCAAGGATTATTATCTGAATCAGGAGAATATGGCACAGCCGCGTCGGTATGTGGCCGATATCCTGACTGACCTCGCCCTATATCATCCGGGTGATTCGCTTCGGTATGTGACTGTTGTGGCACGCAATAATGACAATATCCTGTCTCCGGCCAGCTCCGTGAAAGTGAATGTATCTTTATGCGATGCCAATGGCAAGGAGGTGGCCGTCGACTGTCTGGATACTGATAATTCAGGACGTGCCTCGGGTTCATTCCGAATCCCTTCGGATGGCATGACCGGATCTTTCCGTCTGTCGGCAAAGCTTGCGGCCGATTCCGTCAACAAGGATTCGGATGCTGCCGGCATCCTCGGGACGCAGTGGGTGGAAGTGGCTGATTACAAAGCTCCGACTTTCCGCATAACCCTCGATAAAACCGAACTTGAAGGTAATCAGGCCCACATCTCGGGCAATGTGCTCACTTATGCGGGTATGCCGCTTGGAGATACCGAAGTGACTCTGTCCATCCGGTTCAACCGACGCTGGTGGAGATTCATGTCTGATGACTCATCGCTCCCCGACAGCTATTCCACCCACACTGTTACCGATGCCCGTGGAAGGTTTGCCGTGTCGTTAGGCATTTCCGACCTTTACGGCTCTCCCTATGAAAACGGATATTTCGTCATCTCCGCCACTGCCACCGGCCCTGACGGCGAGACTGTCTCCGGGAACGGTTCTCCGTTTGCTATTGCCGAGGGGCTGCATCTCTCTCTCGATGATCTTACAACTGAAGTGACTGCCGACTCCATCACTATTCCTGTCAGTGTGGTCAATGCTGTCGGACAGCCGGCCGACTCCTCTTTACGCTATCGCATCACTGACAATGCGGATGACGCGGTGATAGCCGAAGGCGAAGCCTCTGCCCCGGCCATTACAATTCCGGCAGCTCTCCTCCCTTCAGGTCAGTATACGGTAATGGCAGCTCTTCCGGGCGCCCGGGGATTCAACGACACTGACCGACGCATGGATTCCGGTGAATTGCGAAACGACAGTATCGCTAAAATGACACTGACTCTATGGCGCCGTAATGACTCCCGTCCTCCCTCCCCCACTCCGCTGTGGATTCCACAACAACAAATCTACGCTACGGCCGGAAAATCATCGGTAGCCGTATCTTTAGGCAGCGCTTATCCGGATTCCCGTATATTCTACCAGACTGCCGACTGCGACTCTGTGATTGCCTGCGGATGGATTGATGCGTCCGACAGGAATGTGACTCTCAATGTGCCGGCTCCGGGTGCGGGCAATGAAATGGAGGTGACTTTCCGTGCTGAACATGACCTCGACGCGCGGATCGCTGCCATAAAAATACTTTCCGCAGAGCGCAAGAACCGGCTGCGATTCATCACCGATACATTCCGCGACCGAATATCTCCGCTCTCGCAGGAATCATGGCGATTCCGCATGGTTTGCATCACTCCGGCCGACACTCTGTTGTCAGGCCATTCGGCTGTGATGGCTGTCCTGTCGAATGCCGCGCTCAATGCAATCACGCCGTTCAACTGGAGCATCAATCCGTCACGGGTGCTTTCTTACCCGGTGAAGGGCAATATCCGGACGACATCGGACACATACTATAACTGGTACAATGGCCTGAGAGGATTCCTGAAATATGAGCGCAACCGCTGCAGATTCAGCTTTCCGCAGATTCCCGAATGGAATTTCTGGGACCAGTCCGACAGACCACACAATCTGCGCACAGTGATGATAAGAGGCAGCTACAATAAGTCTTCAGCGCCTACAGGGGGCGCCTCATTAGATAATATGTTGGTAAAAGAATGCTACGATGATTCATGTGCCGAAGGGTTCGGCGGCGTTATGGAGCGGGCGGTGATGACGGGTGCCACTGATTCCGGAATTCAGCAAGCTGATATGGATGACAGCTCTGTGACGTCGGTCCCTCTGCGCGACACCTCTTGCCCGCTGGCTTTCTTCAGACCTCTGCTATATACCGATGCCTACGGCATGGTGGAAATCTCATTTGATGTGCCTGATTTCAACACCACATGGAGTCTGCAGCTCATTGGCTACGACAAGCATATGCTCACGACTTCACTACAGCAGGAATGTGTGGCATCAAAACCTGTGATGATTTCCACTAATATGCCCCGCTTCCTGCTCACCGGCGACAAGACGGCAGTGGCTGCCACGATGTTCAATAATTCGGATGAGTCTATGGCGCTGTCCGGGACAATTGAGATTTTCGACATCAATACGGGCAAGGTTCTTGCACGCGGAGAGTCCTCCGGCATTGATGTGGCTCCCGCCGCCAACGCTCCGGTAAGCGTATGTTTCGATGTGCCGTCGGAGTGTCAGGCGTTAGGGGTGAGAGCCATGGTAAGATGTGAGGCAGGCTCTGATGGCGAACAGCAGATGATTCAGGTGCTCCCCTCTTCACAACCCGTCGCGGAAGCCACTTCATTCTATCTTCTCCCCTCTGAGAAGACTCTGACCGTCGACCTCCCGAAAATGGGGAAAGACGACAAGGTGACCCTTAATTATTGTGCCAATCCGGCATGGTATGTACTCACTTCCCTGTCGGGGCTGATTGAGGCTGATTCGGAATCCACTCTCTCCAATCTCAATGCGCTGTACGCCTCAAGCGTGGCCTCCGGAATTATGCGGCGCTACCCCTCACTGCGTGATGCCCTTGAATCTCTATTCGCATCCGACGATAAAAGCTCTCTTCTCACATCTCCTCTTGAGAAAAACGCGAACCTTAAGATTACTTCGCTGAACGCCACTCCGTGGGTCAACAATGCTGAATCGGAGACGACACGCATGCACTCTTTGTCTTCGCTTGCCGACACAAAGCGTGCGGCAGATATTATCGCTGCGTCAGTGTCGAAGCTTAAGAAAAACCAGAAGAGTGACGGCGGATTCGCCTGGATGCCTCAGATGGAGTCGTCGCTATGGATTTCGCTCAATGTAATCGATTGTGCCGCACGCATCTCTGAAAGCGGTTATCTTCCTGAAGATTCACGATGGACTGATATGCTGAAGAGTACTCTTGCTTATACAGATGCTGAAATCGGCAATGAGTATCACCGCACGGTGACGGAGTATAAATCAAAGTATCCGCTTGAATCAGAAGTGGCGTATTTCCTCAACCGCGGCATTCTCGGCGCATCGGCGCCAAAGGGATGGCTGAAAGATATGCATGCCGACATGAAGAAGCGTCTGCCTCATGAATGGCGCGACCTGTCGATTGCCGACAAGGCTGCGGCAGCACGTCTGCTGGCACGCACCGGCGATGCCCCGCTGGCACGTGAGATTCTCGCATCGGTGCGTGAATTCGCTTCTTATAAGTCCGACAAGGGTATGTGGTTTGACAATCTTAAGGAGGACTATGGCGCAATGCCGCCAAAAGTGGTGACGGCCGACTGTCTGACTGCTTTCAATGAAGTGATGCCCGGTGATTCGGCCATCACTGAGATGTGCCGGTATCTCGTGCTCTCCCGTCAAGGAGAAGACTGGAATACAGCCATGACGCCGGCTGCTGTGACAGCGACTGTCAACGCTCTGCTGGCATGCGATCTCGGATGGACATCGATACAGACTCCTTCCTCGCCTCGCATCAGAATTGACGGACATGACCTGACACTGCCCTCCGGCGCGGAGGCGCTGACCGGAAATGTCTATCTTGATCTCTCGGCAAAGCAGGCTTCTGGCAAACGTCTTGAAATCTCACGCTCCGATGCAGTCCCGGCCTGGGGTGCGGTGCTGAGACAATATGTGGCTCCCGCTGCTTCGGTCTCGGCGCAGGCGATGCCGCAGCTTGGCGTCACCAAGCAGTTGCTCCCCATTGAGATTGCTCAGGACGGTGAAAAGGCAATGACGGCATCCACAAAATTCCGCAAGGGTGAACTCATCCGGGTGACACTGACTCTGGTCAGCGACCGCGACCTCGATTATGTGCTGGTCAATGACCGGAGAGGCGCGTTCATGCAGCCGGAATCGCAGCTTACGTCATATACACTGGAGAACGGATTGTGGATTCTGCGCGAAACCCGCGACTCTGCAACCAACTTCTATATCACACATCTGCCTAAAGGGCAGTATATCATCTCTTACGATGTATATGCCGACCGCGACGGAGAGTACTCCACCGGCATTGCGACCGCACAGTCTCAGTATTATCCGATGATTACGGCCCATTCGGCAGGATGTGTCGTAAAGGTTAATTAAGTCGCTGACAGCATCCTCTCTCATCACGGCTGACTACTGCATAGCCGGTATATTTGCTGCATATATTCCGGTGCCATATTTGCTGATTTGAAATTTTATTATTTACTTTGTGACCGGAGTCATCGGAGCCTGTCGGCCTCAGTATGACTCCGGTCATATATTTTATATCTAACCTTTATGAAACACATTTTACTAACCCTGGCGGTTCTTATGGTCACACTGTCGTCCCTTGGATCCGTTAAGACCCCTGAATTTTACTCGATGGATTTCGCCTCGTTAGCGGGATCATCTTCCTTTCCGGCAGATGGATGGATCACTTACGGCACAGGGGCTGTGCCTACAGATGCCGCGGCCGAATATTTCGATCCTGACGGCGATGGTCCGGCTTATGTATTTCTGAGTTACAACGGCCTCACTATGGCCATGGCCAACACGGAGTTTGCCGATGGCTCGGCAGCCGACGAATGGCTGGTATCGCCTGAAATAGAAATACCCTATGACAATGCGGCATTGCTATTCACCGCCTGTGCATTCTCTAATGGAGGCCAGTCTATGGGTGTGGGGCTGAATAATTTTAAGGTTCTCGTATCCGAATCAGGAACTGACAAGCAGGATTTTACTGAAGTCGCCATAGAGACAGGAGTGCGCGGCTCTACTACTTCGGCATTGACCACCAAGAAACTGGTAGCTCCGCTGAATGGGTTCAAGGGGAAGAAGATACACGTGGCGTTTGTCACTACCGGCGCAGGTGTCGGTCTGACCGGTTTTGCCAATCTGCAGATGGGACAGTATATACTTGAAGCCACTAATTACACTACCGAAGTGGCCGACCTTGGTGAAAGCATCGATATTGATGTCAATGTGGGAATAAAAGCTCCGGTGGAGTGCGGTGCTGTGGAGGCGGTGCTGGCAATCGATGGCAAGACCGTGCGACAAGAGACTTTTACCGGGAAATTCGGAAATTCTTCAACTTATATTCTGGTGATGAAGCATATGCTCTTCGACAATGCCTTTACCATGGTTTCCGACACCCCCGTTGAGTATACACTGACATTGACTCCGAGTTTCGAGGGAGCTGAACCTTCGGTAATAAGCGGATGGCTATCTACCCCGGGAGCCCGGTATCCGAAAAATGTTGTGGTCGAGGAGCTGACCGCCACCGGATGCGGATATTGTCCGCGTGGCACGGCTGCGCTGGAGTATTACAAGGCCACTTTCCCGGGCGATGAGAATACAGGCAAAGCAATCACTATTGCCATTCATGGATACATGGGTTATTACGACCCGATGAACGAAGGTGTGGAATCATATCTTTCGAATATTCAGAAGCTGAATGGCACTGCAGGTCTGCCGTCTGCGATTTTCAACCGCACCAGCCGGGGACTTGACCCTTCATATACCGAGGAGATGAAACGTCAGATTGCCGAGACGTCATATAATACAGCTTCTATTCTTGAAGTCTACTCCTCTGAGGGGCCGGAGTCAAATACCACTCTACTGAATGTGAGGTTTAACGTCCGCAACGGTTATAATGCCTCCGACCGGCCTCTTAACGCTTCTGTCGTGATTGTGGAGAATAATGTGCAGGGCAACAACACTGGTTACAACCAGACAAACTATTTCGCTGATTATGCCCCTCAGGATGCGGCTTCGCAGGTCGGCGCAGATCTCGCCCCGTATATTATTCCTTACATGCGCGGCGGAGAGTACGGATATTCCACCGTGCCTGCCGCTCTAATACAATATCAACATGTGGCCCGGGGCATATTCCCCGATTTCGAAGGTTCTGCGCTCAATCACTATTGGGAATCAGATGTGGCTCAGGAATTCGAAATATCTTTCGGGATACCCGCTACCGTGACTGATATCAAGAACACTGAAGTCATCCTGCTCATCACCGAACCTGCCACACAGGCTATCGTGGCCTCCGATATCATGGATGCCTCTCGTTTTGCTGATTCAGGTGTCGGTGGAGTCTCTGCTGAGATTCCTGCATCGGTGGTATGCCGCGACGGTGTGATTGCGGTAGCTACTAATCCCGGGGCGGCTGTCGCGCTTTATGATGCAGCCGGAATGCTTGTCACAAGAGCTACGGCTGATGCCGACGGCAATGTTGAGATTCCGGTGTCTGCCCGTGGCATAATGATGGTGACTGCCGGCGACTCCAATGGGTGTGTCACCAGAAAAGTTGCCATGTTCTGACCGATATCGTGATTTCATACTCCTCCTCTGCATAAAGAGACACCGCGCACGCCAATGACTGCGCGGTGTCTCTTTTTTTATTATTGCTGTCCGGTAAAAAAAGACAAAATCATATATTCTCTACAAATATAACAAGTTACACCTGTTTTACGAAAAAGGGCTTGTCATTTGAGGCGATGTGAAATTGGTAGCATTAAGCATCAAAAAGCCCTTAAAAGACATCTATACGAGTCTGTTTCATGCTGTATGAGATAAAGATAGTCCATTTCCTATCATGTCAAAGTTTTACCGGACAGCAATATTTTTTTATTGGATCTTAGACAGAAAGAGATGTGCAATCACTGCACATCTCCTTCGCATTCTACCATATTTAACTTAATAACGTAACGAGTAAATTTACCTAACTGTCTCTTCTGTCGGCCTCTCTTTACAGAGTTGCCGGCGATGTGCGGGAGTGTGGCCACAGAGACGGCATATCGTTTTCAACCGATGCTGCACAATAATAATGTAGCGTCATGCGGCTTACGGTTGTCATATTATTCCATTGCGGTGGTCATCTCTCCGCAGAGCGAACGGCTCATCAGTTCTACCACACGTTCTGCGCTCTCCTCGGTGCCAAGCAGATGCATGAGCTTGGTTATTGAGGCTTCTGCCGTAAGATCATGACCCGAGATTACCCCGGCCTGCGATATGCCGAGTCCGGCTGAATAAAGGCCGGGCATCACCGAGCCGTTGGAGCATTGCGATATGTTGATTATCACTATGCCCCGCGATATGGCTTCTGATAAAGCGGATATAAACCAGGGGTCAGACGGCCCATTGCCTGAGCCGAAGCTCTTCAGTACGATGCCTCGGATTCCGGGAGTATTGAACATATGGCGCACCACGTTTTCCTGAATCCCCGGGAAAAGATCCATCACCATTACATTGGTGTCGAATTTATAGTGCACCTTCAGTTTGCCCTCGGGCTTGTGCCGTCGCAGGACATCGCGATTGAAGTGTATCCCGAGGCCGAAACTTGCAAGTGCCGGAAAATTATTGGAGGAGAAGGCACAGAAGTTGTCGGAGGAATGCTTGGTCGAACGGTTGCCTCGCCACAGAAAATCCTCAAAAAGTATGGCCACTTCCCTGACCATCGCACTCCCGTCGGTATCACGGGCGGATGCCACCTGAAGTGCCGTGATAAGGTTTTCTTCGCCATCGGTGCGCACATCTCCTATCGGGAGCTGCGAACCTGTGATTATCACCGGCTTGTCGAGGTTCTCGAGCATGAAACTTAATGCCGAGGCTGTATAGGCCATCGTGTCTGTGCCGTGAAGCACTACAAAGCCGTCGAATTTCGTGTAATTATCCTCTATCACTTTTGCAATGCTCTGCCAGTGCAACGGATTCATTGAGGATGAATCTATAGGATTGGAAAATTCGACACTCTCTATCTCTATGTCCAAAAGCTTAATCTTCGGCACATTCTCTATCAGATGGTCGAAGTTGAACGGTTCGAGCGCACGAGTCTCGGCATTCTCTATCATGCCGATGGTGCCGCCGGTATAGATGATGAGGATTCGCGGCTGCGATGCGTCAGGAGCAGTGCAGCGACCTGTGGTCTTTAGTGGAGATCGAGCCGGAGTAGTCATAGCGGTCAGGTGTAGTTTTAAGATTGATAATGCAAAGGTAGCAATTTGTTAGAAACCTGCAAAGTTTTTTTGCTGATTTTTCAGCCATCCCTGTCATTTTTCCATACATCCCTTGCTTAATGATGATTATTTCATGGAATTTACTACCGTTTTGCCGTATTTTAAAATACAAAACCTAAGATTTAGGCCGCTTTTGTAACATTTTAACAATCGTCATCTTATACTCCGGCAAGCTCTGCCACATCTCTCAGATTAGCCAGATTCACCGCCGGAGCATGGCCGGGACCGACTTCTTCGACATCTGGGTGCACATTGTCGGCATCATAGGGCACACGGCATGTCAGCCATCCAAGCATGTTGGGCATCAGGAAGTCTTTGCGCGGATTGTCGGCCACATAGATGAAGCGGGATGCCTCCGGATAACGACGCACGATGGTCTGAAAGTTGTCGGGACGGCTCTTGTCGGCTCCCGTCTCTTCGGAAATCAGGATGTCGGCCTCGCGGATGTAGCATTCAAGGCCAAGGGCCTCTATCTTGCGACGCTGTGTGCCGGAGCGCCCATCTGTAATCAGGGCCATCACCACTCCATGACTCTGGAGACGGCTAAGTGTCTCTTCGGCTCCGTCGGCGTAGCGGAGCTTTGCCGGACGATGATTGCGGCAGAGCGACACAAGGCATCTCATCTCTTCTTTCAGCAGCACGGCATCAGGGATGCAGCTGGATAGTTCGTGCTCAAGCAGCGAAAAATAGTCGGCACGGCATTCCAGAAGCGCGGACATACGCTCTGATATATCCTTCATACAGGGGATGCGGGTGATAATTGCCTTTTCTATTTCGGCGAAACCGGAGCGGCAGAAGTCTCGTTCGCGCATAAGTGTGTCGTCGAGGTCAAACACCACTACGGGACCATGATAATTGAAGTCGCAGGGGGTATTCATACATATTATATTATGTGGTGTATAAACTGAAAAGCGCGGATACCAGTCGGTATCCGCGCTCATCATGAATAATGTCATCACACTTCCCGTCGGCGGGAGTGGGTATTATTTGTTGATGCGTTTGATCAGGGGATAGCCGTAGGCTGCCTCTGCACCGAGTTCCTCCTGGATGCGGAGAAGCTGGTTGTACTTGGCCATACGGTCGGAGCGGCTTGCAGAACCGGTCTTGATCTGTCCGGCGTTGGTAGCCACTGCGATGTCGGCGATAGTAGCGTCCTCTGTCTCGCCCGAGCGGTGAGAGATAACGGCAGTGTAGCGGTTACGCTGTGCCATCTCTACTGCGCGGAGAGTCTCTGTGAGTGAGCCGATCTGGTTCACCTTCACGAGGATTGAGTTGGCGCAACCCTCGGCGATGCCACGCTCGAGATATTTCACATTTGTCACGAAGAGGTCATCGCCCACGAGCTGGCAACGATCGCCGATCAGGTCGGTCAGAATCTTCCAGCCTTCCCAGTCGTTCTCTGCCATACCGTCCTCGATTGAGTCGATGGGGTATTCGTTGACGAGCTGCTCAAGGAATTTGGCCTGCTCCTCGCTTGTGCGCTTGGGAGCGTCGGCACCCTGCTTCCATGTGTAGTCGTAGACTCCGTCCTTGTAGAACTCTGAAGATGCGCAGTCAAGACCGATAGTCACATCCTTGCCGGGTTCGTAGCCTGCCTCTTTGATGGCCTGCATGATTACGTTGAGAGCGTCTTCTGTGCCGTCAAGGTTGGGAGCGAAGCCACCCTCGTCGCCTACTGCAGTGCTGAGGTTGCGGTTCTTGAGCACTTTCTTGAGGGCGTGGAACACCTCTGTGCCCATGCGGATACCCTCTTTAAAGCAGCATGCGCCTACCGGACGAATCATGAATTCCTGGAAGCAGATGGGGGCGTCGGAGTGTGCGCCGCCGTTGATGATGTTCATCATCGGCACGGGAAGCACGTAAGTATTGGTGCCACCGATATATTTGTAAAGGGGAAGGTCGAGATAGTTGGCTGCTGCCTTGGCACATGCCAGAGATACGCCGAGTATCGCGTTGGCGCCGAGGTTTGACTTGGTCTCTGTGCCGTCGAGCTTGATCATGGCCTCGTCGATGCCTACCTGATCAAGTACGTTCCAGCCTTTGAGAAGCTCGGCAATCGGGCCGTTGACGTTCTCTACAGCTTTCAGCACGCCTTTGCCAAGATAGCGCTTGGGATCTCCGTCGCGAAGCTCGAGTGCCTCGTTGACACCTGTGGATGCGCCTGAGGGGACTGCCGCACGGCCCATTACGCCGCTTTCGAGTACTACGTCTACCTCTACTGTGGGATTGCCACGCGAATCAAGAATTTCGCGACCGATTACTTTTTCAATTTTCATAGTTTCAGTTTCCTAAAAATATTTTATGAAGTTTACCTTAGTGTTTCTTCCTGCTTGTTTTCCTTTCCGGTTTGCTGCCATATCGGCGCCTTTTGCGCCATCCGGCATTTCAAGTCAGCTTGTTCCGGAGGTGCGGGTGATATACACGCCAACAAAATTACTAAATTATTTTCACTTAGCAGCATGACGATATTATATTTTTTATAAATTTGTGATTTATTTCACCCTCAGATATGGATTCATCTATTATCGCACAACGTATACGCGCTTTTCTTCCTTTTGAACCTCTCGCAATTCAGAATCAGCTCATTGTTTCGCTGGCTGAGTTTGTCTGCAGGGGGGCTTCGCGCGAGGTCTTCATGCTCAATGGGTATGCCGGATCGGGAAAGACTTCAATCATGGCGGCTCTGGTCAGAACTCTGTCGGAGGCAAAGGTGAAGTGTGTCACTCTGGCACCCACGGGGCGGGCCGCAAAGGTGGCCGCCGATTTCTCCGGAGGTAAGGCGTCGACAATTCACAGGCGAATCTATAGGCCGGAATCGGATGCCCCGGGTGCTTCTTTTGTCCTGGCTCCGAATCATGACAGCAATACTATTTTTATTGTGGATGAGGCTTCGATGATCACCGATTCTTCCGACCCCTCCAGGTCTCTGCTGCGACAGATGCTGCGGCATATCCATTCGGCTGCCGGCAATCTCGTAATTCTTGTGGGTGACATAGCCCAGCTCCCTCCTGTCGGGATGATGGATGCCCCGGCCATGAACCCCGACAGGCTCAGGGCCCTCGGATTTTCGCCCATATTGTTTACCCTCGATGTCCCGATGCGACAGGGTGCTCACAGCGGAGTGCTTTTCAACGCCACGAGGATGCGTCAGCTTATGCTGGCCCCTGACACCGGGTTGAGCGCTGAAATCGTTGTCGACGGGTTTGAGGATGTGGAGGTGATTTCAAGTGCTGAGCTGGCCGACTCTCTGGCTGACTCGTGGGCCCGGGTGGGGTGCGGCAACACCATAATCATCACTCGCTCCAATTCGCGGGCCAACAGGTATAATCAGGCCATTCGCAATCTCGTCATGATGGCTGAGGAGCCGCTGCAGCGCGGCGACCGTATCGTAATCGCAAAGAACGACTATTATTGGAATAAGGTCAACAAATCGCAGGGATTCATTGCAAACGGCGATATGGCGGAGGTGTGCTGGGTCGGTAAGACGGAAAAGATGTACGGCCGTTACTTCACTGAGGTGGAGCTGATGTTCGCTTCTTCTGGCTTGAGAATAGGCGCACAGCTGATGCTCCGTTCTCTGATGGCGGACGGTCCGGCTATCCCTGCAGCAGAAATGGACCGACTGTATACCCACATCCTGGCCTCTTACGAGGGTACGCTCTCGGAGCGTATCAAGGCCACGATGAACGACCCTTTCTACAATGCGCTGCAGGCCAAGTACGGATACTGCATCACCTGTCATAAGGCTCAGGGAGGACAATGGGCTCACGTTTATATTGATATGTCGGGCATAAATCCTGAGGAACTTGATGAAAGTTTCTACAGATGGTTCTATACAGCCATCACGCGGGCCACCGAACGTGTGTTTTTCATCAATCCCACACTGCCCGTATCCTGAGCATACCTTAAGCCGGCCTGCTTACGGCCGCGTCATGAAAAATTATTATTGCTGTCCGGTAAAACTTTGACATGATAGGAAATGGACTATCTTTATCTCATACAGCATGAAACAGACTCGTATAGATGTCTTTTAAGGGCTTTTTGATGCTTAATGCTACCAATTTCACATCGCCTCAAATGACAAGCCCTTTTTCGTAAAACAGGTGTAACTTGTTATATTTGTAGAGAATATATGATTTTGTCTTTTTTTACCGGACAGCAATAAAAAATTATCCACCCCTCCTTCTCCCCCCTTCTTTTACCGACAACGCCCTGCGCTCACAGATGATGTGGCGCAGGGCGTATAAGTATGTATCTGAGTTCTTGCTTACACTCATATCAGCCGCTGTCATCACCATGACGGCTGACGGCTTATTTCAAGTCGCTTACTTCACTCTTTTGGAGTCCCAGATAAGATAGCATATCAACAGGGCATAGGCCGTGCAGCCAAGTATCTGTGTCAGTCCGTCGGAGAGCGGATTGGCGTATTCAAATCCACAGAAGCGGGTCACGGCAGCAAACACGCCGAACAGTGCGCCGCCTGCTATCAGGCCACTCGAAAGCAGTGTGCCGCGGTCTCTGCGGCGGTCGTTGACTGCCTGATCTTTTGAGCTATGACTCACATAGTAGGCTACGGCGCCGCCGACAAGCATCGGGGTGTTGAGCGACAGGGGGATGAACATTCCCAGACAGAACGCAAGCGCCGGGACTCCAAGCCAGTTGAGTATGGCCGCCAGAATGGCGCCTACCATATATAGTATCCAGGGAGTGTCGCCGCCCATCATAAGAGGCTCTATCACCTTGGCCATGGCGTTGGCCTGTGGAGCCACAAGGGCATTGTCGCCAGAGAAGCCATACACCTGATTGAGCAACATGATCACACCACCCACGGTAGCGGCAGAAGCAAGAGTACCGAGGAATTTCCAGCTTTCCTGCTTCTTGGGAGTGGAGCCGAGCCAGTAACCGATTTTAAGGTCGGTCACAAATCCTCCGGCCATGGAAAGCGCCGTACATACCACGCCGCCTATCACCATTGAAGCCACTATTCCGCTCGTGCCTTTCAGTCCGATGGCCACGAATATCGCTGACGCGATAATCAGGGTCATAAGCGTCATGCCGCTCACCGGGTTACTCCCCACGATGGCTATGGCATTTGCCGCGACTGTTGTGAACAGGAATGCTATCACCAATACTACCAGCCAGGCCACCAATGCCTGCCAAAGCGTGTTAATGACTCCGAACCAGAAGAAAATCAGCACTGCCGCGAGGGCTATGACAATGAAGAACACTATGTGCTTCATGGATATATCCATCTGCCAGCGCACTTGTTTTGCCGCGTCCGACTTCCCTTTGAGTTCACGACCGGCCAGACCTACAGCCTGCACGATTATAGGCCAGCTCTTGATGATGCCTATCACGCCGGCCATGGCGATACCGCCGATACCTATCATGCGGGCATAGTCCTTGAATATCATGTCGGGCTCCATCGCCTGCAGTTCGGGAGCTCCATATGTGCCCATCAGCGGAATCACTATCCACCACACGAAAATCGACCCGGCAAATATCACGAAGGCATATTTCAGTCCCACTATATAACCCAGGCCGAGCAGCGCCGCTCCGGTGTTGCAGCTGAGCACGAGTTTGGTCTTTTCGGCAATCGCAACGCCCCAGGACGATGCAGTGCTGGTCACAGTCTCTGCCCACCAGCCGAATGTAGCCACAAGATAGTCGTAGATACCTCCTATCAGAGAGGCGATGACAAGTGTCTTGGCCTGTCCCCCCTCTCCGCTCTCGGCTCCGGCCTGTGCCGAGACAAGCACCTGAGTGGTGGCGGTTGCCTCAGGGAAGGGGTATTTGCCGTGCATATCCTTGACAAAGTACTTGCGGAAGGGGATAAAGAACAGTATGCCAAGTATGCCGCCCAACAGTGAACTCAGAAATATCTGATAGAACTGCACTGTTATCTCGGGATATTTGGACTGAAGAATGAAGAGAGCGGGCAGAGTGAATATGGCTCCGGCCACAATCACACCCGAACAGGCGCCTATTGACTGGATTATCACATTCTGTCCCAGAGAATTCTTCTTCCCGAGTGCATTCGAAAGTCCCACTGCGATGATGGCGATAGGGATGGCTGCCTCAAAGACCTGGCCAACTCTAAGTCCGAGATAGGCTGCGGCCGCTGAAAATACAATAGCCATCACCAGACCCGTAATCACCGAGTAGGGAGTCACTTCTTTCTGATCATGGGTCGGCGCCATCACGGGATGATATTCCTCGTCGGCTCCGAGTTCGCGAAAGGCGTTCTCCGGAAGGCCGGTCGGCGTCATGATGCTTTCGTCGTCGTCTTTTTTCATTTGTAATAGGTGTAAGGTTAGTATTTATTATTCTGTAAGCAAGTATTACGACAGGCGCGGGTCATTCGCTATGAGCCACTGCGCGATCTGAACTGCGTTGAGTGCTGCGCCCTTCTTTATCTGGTCGCCTACAACCCAGAAGCTCAGTCCGCAGTCATCGGCTATATCACGGCGCAGACGTCCCACGTATACAGGGTCTTTACCGGTGATATCGAGCGGCATGGGATATAACCTGGCAGACGGATCATCTGCCTGCACCAGGCCGGGGGCTTTATCGAATGCCTCGCGCACGGCCGAGATTTCCAACGGACTCTCTGTCTCCACCCATATAGACTCGCTATGAGCGCGAAGCACCGGGATTCGCACACATGTAGCTGAGACACGAATGTCGTCTGAGTGCATGATTTTGCGGGTCTCGTTGTACATTTTCATCTCTTCCTTTGTATAGTCGTTGTCGACAAATACATCCACCTGAGGAATTACGTTGTAGGCAAGCTGATAGGCGAATTTCTCGATTGTGGGCTTCTTGCCTTCGGCTATCTCGGCATACTGCCCCACCAGTTCGTCCATTGCCGCCGCACCTGCGCCGGAGGCAGCCTGATAGGTAGCCACACGCACCCGGCGTATCGGCGACAGGTCATGGATCGGTTTGAGCGCCACTACCATCTGGATTGTGGTGCAGTTGGGATTGCCGATTATATTCCGCGGACGCTCAAGTGCGTCGGCGGCATTTACCTCGGGCACCACCAAAGGCACATCGGCATCCATGCGGAAAGCCGATGAATTGTCGATCATCACGGCGCCGTGGCGTGTGATTACATCGGCATACTGCTTTGAGGTGCCGGCCCCGGCTGAGGTGAAGGCGATATCAACGCCTGTGAAGTCGGAATCTTCGGAAAGAAGCTCTATTTCATATTCTTTACCTCTGAAGGGAAGACGGCTCCCAGCCGAACGCGGGGAACCGAACAGGCGCAATTCCGCTATCGGGAAATCCTGCTCTTCAAGCACTCTGAGAAATTCATGGCCTACCGCGCCGGAGGCCCCTACTATCGCTACGTTATATTTCTTCATTTCGTCAAGTTTCGCTGATTTGCAGTCCCGCCGGCTATGTCGACGGGGGGGGTGCGGGTGTGATATGAGAGAAAAAGAAAGTGTGGCTCTTATGGGCCACACTTCCACAATCTTGTTTTACTGCATGCCCGATGTGGCTACCCCGCGTGATATCTTCTTCACAAGCCCCTGAAGCACACTGCCAGGGCCAAGTTCGATAAATTCGTCGGCGCCATCGGCCACCATCGCTTCCACATCCTGTGTCCAGCGCACTGGCGCGGTGAGCTGCTTGATCAGATTGGCTTTGATTTCGGCGGGATCTGTGTGTGGCCGGCCATCTACGTTCTGGTAGACAGGTGCTATCGGCTGGTGGAACGGTGCCGCCTCTATTGCCTCTGCAAGCTCTTCCTGCGCAGGGGCCATCAGCGGAGAGTGGAATGCGCCGCCCACCTTCAGTTTGAGAGCACGCTTGGCGCCTGCCGCCAGCATCTTCTCACAGGCGGCGTCAATCCCCTCGACTGTGCCCGAAATCACCACCTGACCCGGACAGTTGTAGTTGGCCGGGGCCACAACGTCGTCGACCTCGGCGCAGAGTTCCTCTACCTTAGCATCGGGCAAGGCAAGCACCGCTGCCATCGTCGAGGGCTTGAGATCACAGGCTTTCTGCATGGCCATGGCTCGTTTTGCCACCAGACGAAGGCCGTCTTCAAAACTCAATGCTCTTGCGGCTACAAGAGCTGAGAATTCTCCAAGGCTATGACCGGCCACCATATCGGGACGGAACTCTTCGCCAAGTGAGGCGGCAAGAATCACGCTGTGCAGGAATATCGCCGGCTGAGTCACCTTGGTCTGCTTAAGGTCCTCTTCTGTGCCTTCAAACATCAGGTCTGTGATGCGGAATCCGAGCACTTCGTTGGCTTTCTCAAACATTTCACGTGCCTGAGCATTGTTGTCGTAAAGATCCTTGCCCATGCCCACAAACTGGGCTCCCTGACCGGGAAATACGTAAGCTTTCATTCTGTTCTTGTGTCGTTTTTATCCTCGCTCCTCTGAGTCGTGCGACTCTCATACCGGAGGAGGGCGTTAATCATTGTAGAGTGCCCAAGTATCCGGCTCGGGCAATTCTATCGCAAAATTACTTCTTTTTCCTGAAGATTCCACCTCCTTATGCTAATTTTTTTTAAATTCATGCCTGATTGGAGCTCGCCAATTAAGTAAAGACAACCTTTTTCAAGGAATTCGTGCAAATCTCAATTCAGACAATCTAAGGTTGCGCCCTAAACGACTTATCGTAAATAAGTAAGTGTTCAAATTGAATTTATACAATATGCGGGCTTGTTTTTTAGTCGATTCCGGTGCGGAGTGAAGGAGAATATAAACATATTAGACTGAACGACAAGCCGGAAGCGGCAAAAAAAAGAAGCCACTGATTGTAGAAAAGATTCCCTTCCTTTTACTATCGGTTATTTATATTTGAACACTTACATATTCTCATTATGTTAACATTTCTTAGAATATATGGAATAAACCTTCAATCTCTACATAAGTCATATTTACATAAACCCTGAATTTTCAACCAAATATTCGATCGGTCTGACGGCCGGTCTGACGGCTATGAAGCATATAGTACGACCATTTCTTTCCACTTCTCTCATCCTTTTTCCTCTCTTGGCTTTGGCCGACGGCTCTATCACCGGGCAGGTGACAAGCAAGGAATCGGGCGAACCTCTCGATTTCGTGACAGTGCAACTTTTTGATCCCAAACGCAATCCGCTCCCGGTGGGCACTGAGACTGACCTCGAAGGCCGATTCACTCTCCCGAAGGTAAAAGATGGGAAATATATAATAAAGATATCTTCTGTAGGCAATGTCGATCTGGAGCGCCCTGTGACTATTGTCGGTCAGAACATCAATATCGGCGAACTGAAGATGGCCACTGATATGAAGCTGCTGCAGGAAGTGGTGGTGGAAGGTGTGCGTTCGCAGATGCGCTTCGAACTCGACAAGAAAGTCTTTCAGGTTGACGCGAATATCGCAGCTGCCGGGCAGTCGGCTTCCGAACTCCTTGAATCAATCCCCTCTGTTGAAGTCGACCAGGACGGCGAAGTCTCTTTGCGCGGAAATTCAAGCGTCACTGTCTGGATAAATGGCAAGGAGTCGGGGCTTACGGCCGACAACCGGGCTCAGATTCTTGAACAAATCCCGGCCGAGACAATCGAAAGCATCGAAGTAATCACGAATCCTTCGGCAAAATATTCTCCTGAAGGGACTTCCGGTATCATCAATATAATATTGAAGAAGAATCGCAGAGGCGGCTATTTCGGGTCGGCCGAAATAAGCGGCAACACCAATGGAGGTGGAAATGCAAGTGTCAATTTCAATTATAATTCGGCCAAATGGGAGACTTTCGCAAGTGTCGGGTTCCGTATGCGCCGCAATACCGGAGGCTCTCTTTCACGAAGAGACTATGACTCCGGCGAGTTCCTTTATTCGGACTCTGAAAGCCACAACCGAGGCAACAATCTCTTCCTCCGCGCCGGCGCTACGTATCATCTCTCGGATGCCGATCAGCTCTCTGCAAGCGCTTTCGGCATGTTAGGCCATCGCAGGGCTTATTCGAATACGCTCTATTCTTCAACCCTGCCCGACCACTGGAATTCCAACACGCAGTTTTCAAACAACAAGAACGACATGCGCAACGGTCACGTAGAAATGGGCTACCGTCATGAATGGAGCAATAACCATACGCTCGACATGAACGTGGGCTACAGTCATTGGGGCGGACCGGGCATCAATACATATCATGAGAACCGTGCGTTTGACGATGGATTCACCCCTGACTATGACCTCTGGCAGCAACAGTCGCAGAATATTAACTCCAATAATGTGGAGGCCAAACTCGACTATTCCAACCAGATTCTGTCCTGGCTTAAACTTGAGAGCGGATTCCAGGGTAATTATGACCATGAAAATACTCCTGTCAACACTCTCCGGGGGCCGGATCAGGAGTCGATGTCTGTGGCCAAGGACCTGTACAACCGTTTCATCTACAACAACAATATCTCTGCTCTCTATCTTACTCTTGGCGGGAAGGTGAAGGATTTCAGTTTCTCTGCCGGATTACGCGCCGAGGCCTGGCAAGTCCGCACAAAGTCTCTTGAATACGGTGAGATGCCTGAAGCCTCCGACTGGTACCGGAAGAATAATTTCGCACTTTTCCCATCGGCTTTCCTGAGTTATTCGCTCCCGATGGACAATGAACTGCAAATCAACTATACCCGACGCATCCGTCGCCCATTCGGCGGACAGCTGAATTCTTTCCGAAATATCTCGGATCCCGCCAACATCAGTTTCGGTAATCCTGAACTCGAACCTGAATACGCCAATTCTTTCGAGCTTAACTATCTCAAAAGCTGGACCATGCACATGATCTCTGTATCGGCATATCTGAGACAGAGCAGCAATCTGATGAACAGGATGTCATATCTCGACAACAATGTCATGTACACTACCTGGGATAATATCGGACGTCAGACAAACTCCGGTATTGAGATTGTGGCCAAGAACTCTCTTTTCCGTTGTCTGGACCTCACTACGACCGTCAACCTCTACAACAACCATATCTCAGCATGGTCAACTACATATTATGCAGAAGGCAAAGAGTTTCCCCTCTTCGGCAAGGCACGCAATTCTTTTGCCTGGGATGCACGCATAATGGCTTCTGTAAAACTCCCCTGGAGTCTTTCTTTTCAGGGCACAGGAAGATATTCTTCCAAATCTCTGACAGCTCAGGGAAGCCGTCAGGGCGGATGGAGTGTTGACCTGGCATTGCGCAAGAATCTGGGTGACTGGTCGTTCTCGCTGAATTGCCGGGATGTGTTTGATTCCAGAAAGTTCAAGAGCACTGTCGATGGAACCGGCTATACACAATATGACGAACGCTGGCGCGGCAGACGAAACATAAGCCTCTCCGTCAAATATGCCTTCGGCAACATGAAAGCCAAACAGAACAATAAGAACAATATTGACGAACCGAGTTACAATTCCGGATATGGCGAGACTGAGTTCTGACATGAATGATGTCTGAACCTCAATGGTTACGGGTATGTCTGACCATATCCCGGGTCCACATACAAAACACATTGCTCAAGCGACAAGGAGACATCGGCCGATGTCTCCTTGTCGCTTAATTCCTGAGTAAGTGTTGAAATTTAATTTATACAATATGTGGAACGGGGGCTTAGTCGATTTCGGTGCAGTGAAGGATAATATAAACATATTCGACTCAACGACAAGCCGGAAGCGGCAAAAAAGAAGCCGCAGATTGT
>ERZ778511.1029-NODE-1029-length-21844-cov-4.074625_pt1 | contig 21844 bp, 15 predicted proteins | sample MGYA00510347_ERZ778511 | MGnify/ENA primary metagenome ERZ778511 (study PRJEB29527, sample SAMN07138967) | mouse gut metagenome | material: feces | host: mouse | place: China:Nanjing | collected 2016-01-25 ...
GCGGGGGTGCCGCTCAATCATCTAATTTGATGATTTTGCGACACCCCCTTCTTTTTTATTTCATGACAATAGAAAGTTTTGCACGTATATTCTGTATTTTCCATTGTTTCCGGAGCAATGGAAAACATGTTTTAACAATAACTGTTAAACATCATCCCGCTGTAGGGACTGGTGTGATAGGGCGTGGCAAAATGCGTTTTGGCAGGATTCTTGTATGCCACCATGGTATTGTTGATATATTGCATGGGATCCAGTGAAATCTGATTGGTTTTGCGGAAAAGGGAATCTGCAAAATCCCGCATCATGGATACAGTATGTTTTGCTTCGCCGTCTTCCATGGAATGGGTGTAGGTATCCGCGTTCAGTGTCAGGGTTCCGTCCTGTCTGATCTGGAGTCCCATATGGTTCAGGCCGTCTTTATAAATGGAAGCAATACTGCGCATCTCCTTGAGCAGATCTGCATTTTTCGTACGTCTTCCCTTATTCTGTACGGCAAAATCCAGGAAGGAATTGTAACCGCTGACCAGTTTGTTAATATTTTCGCCAAGGGATTCCGTGTCATCTTTTACACTGACAGTGGCAGTCTGCCCTTCTACGGGGCTGATGCCGTTAATGGTGATTTCATAAGTCTTTTCCAGTGTAAAGTGATTGGAAGGAACGCTGCGTTGTGTGCCGTTGACGATCAGTTCCGCATTGGAAGCGGGACGGGTTGCCTGGCCAATACCCAGGTAAGCAACCGAACCGGAGGCCTTGCTGGAATAGGTATCGGAAATGGTAAACAGACTCTCTTTTCCGATGGGCGCACCGGTGGCAGAGGAGGTCAGCTTGAGTGCGGAAAGATCCCCGTCTGTTTCCACCACGGCGTCAATGCCGATTCCGGCGCCGGATATAAGACGGGCCAGTTTTTCCTGTAACTTTTTGTTGGTATCCCCTTCTGCAATTTTATATTGGAATTCATAGTTGGTATTGTGAATATTGATATCAAAAGAATAGGTGTCCGCAGGCAGATCCATATTGTCCGCAGGCAGATAGCTGCCCAGATTCACCTGGGGAGAGGCCAGTGAGCGCACTTCGATCTCATAAGAAGGAATCTCCGCATCATTACCGGTATCGCCAATATACTGTGCGCCAACGATATTCTCATCGCTGGAGAAAGCAGCTTTTTTGTTCAGCAGCTCATCTTCATTGAGTCCGCCCAGGGAGGCGATTACATTGTGGAGTTCTCTTGCGCCTTCTTTGACTCCGATTGCAAACGCATGGGACTCTCTGCTGGAATCCAGCAGATACAGCGGCGCTTCTTTATTTAGTTTAACGATAGAATGGTATACGTTGCGCAGTTCATTTTTATCATGCGTATCGTACTTCGTTGCCGAATTGCGGGAATAAGAAGTCAGATAGTGATTGTAAACTGCATTTAATGCCATGATATTAGCCATATAACTGCCCTTCCTTTCCTCCATGAAAAGAACACATATGTATGGAAAATCTACAAGTATTCGGAATCCGTTCCGCATGATATTATGTATGAGGGCATAATAACCTGATTTTCTATACTTATCATACCATAATATGGGTAAATTTGCAATGAATGAAGGGGGTGTCATAAGTACCAAAAACAGATAAAAAGGTAAAGTTTATGAAAATAAATAAAAAGCGTTGACGGAAATGGTCCCCTGTGCTATAGTAAATAAGCAAAATAGGATTCAGGTCTTTTTTTTATGCACAAATATATGAAAAAAAGAAGATGACCAAACAGAATAAAGTGTAAGAAAAGCACGTGGAGGTGGATGATATGCGTACAAGAATTACATTGGCATGTACAGAGTGCAAACAGCGTAACTACAATACGACAAAGGATAAGAAAGCACACCCGGACAGAATGGAGACAAAGAAATACTGTAAATTCTGCAGAACCCATACGTTACACAAAGAAACAAAATAATCTGTGATCGTGAAAGGAAAGCGGCAGATGGGAGATTCAAACAAAAAGGAAAAGATCAGCTTTTCCAAAGGCGTGCAATCCGAGTTCAGGAAAATTACGTGGCCTGACAGGACTTCACTTTTCAAACAATCAGTTGCAGTTGTCTGTGTTTCGGTTGTGCTGGGGGCTGCCATCGCGGTAATCGATATGCTTCTTCAGTACGGTGTAAATAACTTCCTGACGATGTAAGGACGAGGGTGAGCATATGGCAGAAGCGAACTGGTATGTAGTGCATACTTATTCAGGTTATGAGAACAAAGTAAAGGCCAATATTGAGAAGACAATTGAGAACAGACATCTGGAAGAAGAAATCCTGGAAGTCAGAGTGCCGATGCAGGACGTTGTGGAAGTAAAGAACGGCGCGAAAAAAAACGTCCAGAAAAAGATGTTTCCGGGGTATGTTCTGATCAATATGGTGATGAATGACGATACCTGGTATGTGGTCAGGAATACCAGAGGTGTGACAGGGTTTGTGGGACCGGGAAGTAAGCCCGTGCCGCTGACAGAAGTGGAAATGCGTCCTCTCGGAATCAAAACAGAGAATATTTCCGTGGATTTTGGAGAAGGCGATGTGATTGCAGTGATTGCGGGTGTCTGGAAAGATACGGTGGGCGCGGTTCAGCGAATGGACTACGGCAAGCAGACAGCTACAATCAATGTGGAACTGTTTGGCAGGGAGACTCCTGTGGAAATCAGTTTTGCAGAAATCAAAAAGATGTAACAGGCAGCGGGGACAACAGCGTCAGGCTGCATGATAGAAAAGACGTTCATGGGAATCCGCATGCGAAGCGGCGGAGTCCTGCTTATATATTTCCTGTTTTCAAATATGGGAAGAGCGGTATGAACTGTGGGAGGGAGAAACGGTATTTCTGCCGTGATGCACCCGCCACCACCACAATATTTTAGGAGGTGCCAAAATGGCAAAAAAAGTAGAAGGATACATTAAGTTACAGATCCCTGCCGGCAAAGCTACGCCAGCGCCGCCGGTTGGTCCCGCACTGGGCCAGCATGGTGTAAACATTGTTGAATTTACAAAGCAGTTCAATGCAAGGACGGCAGACAAGGGTGATCTGATCATTCCTGTGGTTATTACCGTTTATGCGGACAGAAGTTTCAGTTTTGTAACAAAGACTCCGCCTGCAGCAGTCCTGCTGAAGAAAGCGGCAAATATCAAATCCGGTTCGGCTGCACCAAACAAGACAAAGGTTGCAACAATTTCCAAAGATAAGGTAAAGGAAATCGCGGAGACGAAAATGCCTGATTTGAACGCTGCCAGCCTGGAAGCTGCTATAAGCATGATTACCGGTACGGCAAAGAGTATGGGAATCGTTATTGAAGAGTAAGAAATAACAGATGTGGGAGGAGCTGCGGCCCCGCCACTACCACAAGGAGGAAAACAAAATGAAACATGGTAAGAAATATAAAGAAGCGGCAAAACAGGTAGACCGTGCCGTTCAGTATGAGCCGGCAGAGGCAATCGCTCTGGTAAAGAAGCTGGCCACAGCAAAGTTCGATGAGACTGTTGAACTGCATATCAGAACCGGCTGTGACGGCCGCCATGCAGAACAGCAGATCCGTGGCGCAGTGGTACTGCCCAACGGAACCGGTAAGACCGTGAAAGTGCTCGTATTTGCAAAAGGCGATAAAATCAACGAAGCGGAAGCGGCAGGCGCCGATTATGTTGGCGGTGACGAGTTGATTCCCAAGATTCAGAATGACGGCTGGCTGGATTTCGATGTGGTTGTAGCCACACCGGATATGATGGGTATTGTGGGCCGTCTCGGTAAAGTATTGGGCCCGAAAGGATTGATGCCCAATCCCAAAGCAGGTACGGTTACAATGGATGTTACAAAGGCAATCAATGACATCAAAGCCGGTAAGATCGAATACAGACTGGACAAGACCAATATTGTCCATGTACCTGTTGGAAAGACTTCCTTCAGTGATGAAAAGCTGCAGGAAAATTTCAGTGCCGTTATGGATGCCATTATCAAGGCAAAACCCAGCGCAGTTAAGGGGCAGTATCTGAGGAGCGTTACTCTGGCTTCCACGATGGGCCCTGGCGTAAAGGTCAATGTTGCAAAGATTTAACTGCATATCATCTACAATACGGAGGCAGCGGGGATTCGCTGCTTCCTTTTGCATCATGGAAGATTGGGGAGACGGGTATGCTGTTTAACTCTTATATATTCATTCTGTTTTTTTTGCCTTTGTGTGTGGCAGTTTATTTTTTCCTGTATCATCTCAAGGCGGGAAGGGCTGCGCGTCTGTGGCTTCTCTGTATGTCTTTGTGGTTTTATGGATACTTCAATCCGTCTTATGTGTTGATTATCTGTGGCAGTATCCTGGGGAATTTTGGCATATCCAGATTTTTGCTCAGGCAGCATTTGAACGGCCGCAGCCGTACCGGGAAAGCAGGCATGCTCCTGGGAGTGGCCGCCAATGTGGCGCTTCTGTTTTATTTTAAATATTTTGATTTTTTCCTGGAAAATATCAATGCCCTGTTTCATACGGATTTTGTCCTGCAAAAGATTGTTTTGCCGCTGGGCATCAGCTTTTTTACCTTTCAGCAGATTTCCTATGTGGTGGATTCATGGCGAGGGGAAACAAAACAGTACAGCCTGCTGGATTATGCGGTGTTCGTATCCTTTTTTCCGCAGCTTGTAGCAGGGCCCATCGTTCTGCACGATGAACTGATACCTCAGCTTCTGGATGAAAAGAAGCACAAGATGGACGCAATGCATCTGTCAAGAGGGATGTATTTTTTTGCAGTGGGGCTGTTTAAAAAGGTTATTGTGGCAGACACGCTGGGAAACCTGGTTGCCCTTGGCTTTGGCGGGATCGAGATACTTACCTATCCGGATGTACTGTTGGTGATCGTGTGTTTTGCACTGCAACTGTATTACGATTTCAGCGGATACAGCGATATGGCCACAGGGATTGCCTCTCTGTTTAATATCAGTCTGCCGGTCAATTTTCATTCGCCCTATAAAGCCCGGTCGATTCTGGAATTCTGGGACAGGTGGCATATGACGCTGACAAGGTTTCTGCGTCGGTATATCTATTTCCCTCTGGGAGGAAGCCGCAGGGGACGGATTCGAACGTACCTGAATATTCTGATTGTGTTTCTGGTCAGTGGATTCTGGCATGGTGCAAACTGGACATTTGTAGTATGGGGATTGCTGCATGGACTGGCTGAAGTGCTGACAAGAAGGTTTCGGAATACCTGGGACAGGATACCGGGGCTGCTCCAGTGGTTTTTCACGTTTGGGTTTGTCAGTTTTGCCTTTTTGATTTTCCGGGCGGATACGCTGGAGCAGGCATATATTATGTTCCGGAAAGTGGCGAAACTGGAATCTTTTCATATAACCCCCTCCATGTTGGACGGGCTGACACTGCCGGAAGCAAGACATCTGGAAGAACTGCTGTTTCCGGGCGGTTTGCCGGGGCCGGAGGGATGTGTCCGTCTTTGCATATTCCTCATAACGGTTTTGGGAGTTACATTGGGGACAAAGAATTGTCAGGAACAGGAATTTGTGTGCACGAAAAGAAATCTTGTTGTGACGGTAGGGATGCTTACATGGTCCATTGTGTCTTTGTCCGGTATTTCCACATTTTTATATTTTAACTTTTAAGGTCGATTTTCCGATTGGGAGAACAGGATATGAAGGCAAAAGTTTGGTTTGGCTGTGCGATTTCGGGGACGCTTCTGCTGCTGGCAGCATTTGCAGGATATATTATTACGGTGGATCCTTTTTTTCACTATCACGGGCCGCTTGAGGGAGTTGCCTATACATTGGATAACAGTCGTTATCAGAATGATGGGATTGTGAAACATTTTTCCTACGATACGCTGATTACGGGCACTTCTATGATATCCAACTTTAAGACCAGTGAATGTGACGCCCTGTTTGGCGGTGTTTCCATAAAGACGCCTTTTCACGGAGGCACATTCCGGGAGGTCAATGACAATCTGGAGGCGGCAATCCGCGCCAATCCGGAACTCAGGACGGTGATCCGCTGTCTGGACCAGGGGAATTTTACCCAGGATAAAGATTATGTAAATTATGAGGGGATTCCCTATTACTTATATGACCGAAATCCTTTGAATGATACGGAGTATATTCTGAATAAAAATGTATTTATCCTGTCGGACAATGTGCTGGTGGACACTGCCATGGGCAAGCGGATGACAACATTTGATGAATATATGAATTGGCAGGGGGAGTATGCTTTTGGAAAAGAGGCAGTGCTGGCGACTTATACCAGGCCGGAGCGGAGTGTTTACAAGGAACCTCTGGCGGAAGTGGAGCGGGAGCAGACACTGGAAAATATCAGGCAGAATGTAACGGATGTGGCCAGAGAAAATCCGGATATTACATTTTATTATTATTTTTCCCCTTACAGTATCTGTTACTGGGATGTATATATTATGCAACAGGGGAAACTGGACTGGTATATGGAACTGCAGGAACTGGTGATCAATGAACTGTTGGACTGTGAGAATATCCGGCTGTTTGCCTATGACGATCATACGGATCTGACCTGTAATCTGGACAATTATCAGGATCAGATGCATTACAGCGAGGAGATTAATTCTCAGCTTCTCAGGTGGATGCGGGAGGGGACGGGACGTCTGACAAGAGAAAATTACCCGGCTTATCTGAAACGCCTGTATGAATTTTACGGAGCATACGATTATGACAGTATATACAAATAAAAAATCGGCAAAGAAAAAAAAGAAAAAGAGAAAAAGAACAAATAAACTGGTTCTTTTTCTGTCCGTATTCTGCACGGTCCTTACGGTTGGAGGAATCTTTCTGACACTCATTGCGGTAGGCAAGGAGACGGAAAAGGGGAATGGAGAAAATGAAGCTGGCAGGAAGGAAACAATGGGCGGAGAACAGATCCTTGCGCAGATGGTGGAAGAGACCGAGGAAAAGGCACAGGGCGATGAAACGGAGGAGTCGCTGGATGAGAGCAGATATGGTGAGCTGCTCCGCGATCCGCAGCGCATGCAGGAGGAACGGATTTATGCCAGGGAAACGGCTTCGCCGGATGAGATTTTGATGGCCTTTGCAGGAGATATTCTGTTTGACCCTTCCTATGCGGTGATGGCAAGGCTTCAGCAGCGGGGCGGCGCCATTGAGGAGGCTTTTTCCGCGGATTTGCTGGCGGAAATGCGGAATGCCGATATTTTTATGGTAAACAATGAATTTCCCTATACTGACAGGGGGACGCCTACCCCGGGCAAGCAGTTTACTTTCCGGGCGAAGCCGGAAAGCGCATCCTACCTGACGGAAATGGGGGTGGATATTGTTTCTCTTGCCAATAACCATGCCTACGATTACGGGGAGGTTTCCCTTCTGGACAGCCTGGACACGCTGGAGTCTATGGACATGCCCTATGTGGGTGCGGGCAGAAATCTGGAAGAAGCGGTGAAACCGGTGAGCTTTATCGCCAATGATAAAAAGATTACCATTCTGTCGGCCACACAGATTGAACGCAACGATCATCCGGACACAAAAGGGGCGGGGGAAAATACGCCCGGCACATTCCGCTGCTGGAATCCGGACCGGCTCCTGGAAGAGATCAGAAAAGCCCGTCCGAATTGTGATATGCTGATTGTCTATATCCACTGGGGGACGGAGAGCCAGGCGGAAACGGATTGGGCCCAGAGGGATCAGGCGGTGATGATTGCGGAAGCCGGCGCGGATCTGATTGTGGGGGATCATTCCCACTGTCTGCAGCCGGTGGGGTATGTACAGGGTGTGCCGGTCATATACAGTCTGGGCAATTTCTGGTTCAATTCCAAATCTCAGGACACCTGCCTTCTGCAAGTCCGGATACCGGAGAAAGGGGAAGCGGTGATCCGGGTGCTCCCTGCCAGGCAGTCAGACTGTCGGACGAAATTGCTGGACGGTTCGGAGAAGGCCAGAGTCATTCAATTCATCAATTCCATTTCGGACAGCGGAGTACTGGACGAGGACGGATATTTAAGTCCCAGATAGTGTATAAAAATGCTTGACATATTCCGGCAGGTCTGCTATACTGGCAACGGTTAAAACCATGCCGAAGACAGCAGGCGCCGGTAACGGACCGGCGTAAGGAAAATCGCCTGCCGAGGAAAGAGTTTACGTATGTTATGCCTTTCTGTCTTTGACAGAAAGGCTTTTATATTTTCGCAGAGACAATGAACTCCTTTCGGCACAAAATCTATAAGGAGGTAAAGAAATGGCAAAAGTTGAATTGAAAAGGCCTGTGGTGGAAGAAATTTCCGAAAGCATCAAAGATGCCCAGTCTGTCATCCTGATCGACTATCGTGGACTGACCGTTGAGCAGGACACAAGACTTCGTAAACAGCTTCGTGAGGCCGGTGTAACCTATAAGGTTTACAAGAACACAATGATGAATTTTGCATTTAAGGGAACGGATTTTGAATCACTGACCCAGTATCTGGAAGGACCCAGCGCCATGGCGCTCTCTACGACAGATGCTACTGCACCGGCAAGAATCATCAGCAAATTTGCAAAAGAAGCGCCGGTACTGGAAATCAAAGGCGGTGTGGTAGAAGGCATTGCCTATGATGCAAAGGGAATTGCGTCCATCGCAAGCATTCCTTCCAGAGAGGAACTGCTTTCCAAACTGCTCGGAAGCATGCAGGCACCCATCGCAAACTTTGCACGCGTTATGGACCAGCTTGCTGAAAAAGGCGGCGCAGAGGCAGCCATGGCAGCCAAAGAGGCTGCTCCTTCCGCAGCGCAGGAGGCTCCTGCAGAATAAGTCTGTGGCCTGAACAAAAGGAATGAGAAGAACGATACTTTCACAACAAATTTAAAACGGAGGAAAATAAAATGGCAAAATTATCCGCACAGGAAATTATTGATGCAATCAAAGAGTTGACCGTACTTGAATTAAATGATCTGGTAAAAGCCTGCGAAGAAGAATTTGGCGTATCCGCAGCAGCGAATATGGTAATCGCAACAGGCGGCGGCGAAGCGGAAGCTGCTGAAGAAAAGACAGAGTTCGATGTAGAGCTGACAGAAGTTGGCCCGAACAAAGTAAAGGTAATCAAAGTAGTACGTGAAGTAACCGGCCTGGGCCTGAAGGAAGCTAAGGATCTGGTTGATTCCGCACCTAAGACTGTAAAAGAAGGCGTATCCAAAGAAGAAGCCGAAGACGTAAAGACCAAGTTGGAAGGCGAAGGAGCAAAGGTTACTCTGAAATAACAGGAAAGCCTGTCAGAACAAGAGATAAGATACCGGGAAAGCATGGGGTTATATACGGACAACTGCTTTCCCGGTTTTCGTATTTCAGTGAATCATGGCAGTTCATAAAAATTTTGGGAAATTTTTCTTGACGCAGGACTTTTCCTGTAGTAGAATGGATAGTGCACTATTGTGGTGTGGTATGCTTATTTGCATGAAAAGATACTGTAAAGCAGGTTAAGATCATAGAAGAACGGGGTGAAATGTCAATGGAAAAGAACAGAATACGACCCACTGCCGCAGGCAAGAGTGTACGTATGAGTTATTCGAGACAAAAAGAGGTTTTAGAGATGCCAAACCTGATAGAAGTTCAGAAGAATTCCTATCAATGGTTTTTAAACGAAGGCTTAAAAGAAGTATTCGATGATATTTCTCCGATTGCAGATTACAGCGGTCACCTGAGTCTTGAGTTCGTTGACTTTGAACTGTGCAAAGACGAGATGCCCATCAATAAAAACACCATTGAGAAATGTAAGGAAAGAGACGCGACCTATGCGGCGCCTCTGAAAGTGAGAGTACGTCTCTATAATAAAGAGAAAGAAGAAATCAGCGAACATGAAATCTTTATGGGCGACCTTCCTCTTATGACGGAAACAGGCACTTTCGTGATCAATGGTGCGGAACGGGTGATTGTCAGCCAGTTGGTACGTTCACCCGGCATCTACTATGCCATCGACCATGACAAGATTGGCAAACGGCTGTTTTCCTGTACTGTGATACCAAACCGTGGTGCATGGCTGGAGTATGAGACAGATTCCAATGATATATTTTATGTCCGCGTGGACAGGACAAGGAAGGTGCCGATTACCGTTCTGGTCCGTGCTCTGGGCGTGGGAACCAACGATGAAATCAGAGAGCTTTTCGGTGATGAACCCAAGATAGAAGCCAGCTTTTCAAAAGACGTTGCTGAGAATTATCAGGAAGGTCTTTTAGAGTTATATAAAAAGATCCGTCCAGGCGAACCGCTTTCCGTTGAAAGTGCGGAAAGTCTGATTAATGCCATGTTTTTTGATCCGAGAAGATATGACCTGGCAAAAGTGGGACGTTATAAATTCAATAAAAAACTGGCTCTGAAAAACCGTATTCGCCATCAGATCCTGGCAGAGGATGTGGTGGATACTTCTACCGGTGAAATACTGGCGCAGGCAGGTACGAAAGTGTCTGCGGAACTGGCTGAGACCATTCAGAACGCAGCCATTCCCTATGTGCTGATTCAGACAGAGGAGAGAAATGTAAAAGTCCTCTCCAATATGATGGTGGATCTGACCAGTTTTGTAGACTGTAATCCGAGAGAACTGGGCATTACGGAACTGGTATATTATCCTGTGCTGGCACAGATATTGGAAGAATACGGCGATCAGCCGGGTGAGCTGGCGGATGCAATTAAGCGGAATGTACATGAACTGATTCCCAAGCATATTACCAAGGAGGATATTCTGGCCTCCATTAACTATAATATTCATCTGGAATATGGCATCGGAAATGACGATGACATCGACCATCTGGGCAACAGACGCATCCGTGCGGTGGGAGAACTGTTGCAGAACCAGTACCGGATCGGCCTTTCCAGGCTGGAACGGGTGGTTCGTGAGCGGATGACCACCCACGACGCAGAAGAGATTTCCCCGCAGATACTGATCAATATCAAACCCGTACAGGCGGCGGTAAAAGAGTTCTTCGGGTCTTCCCAGTTGTCCCAGTTTATGGATCAGAACAACCCGTTGGGTGAGCTGACCCATAAGAGACGTCTTTCCGCACTGGGCCCCGGCGGTCTGTCCAGAGACCGTGCCGGATTTGAGGTGCGCGACGTGCATTATTCCCATTATGGAAGAATGTGCCCCATTGAGACGCCTGAAGGTCCCAACATCGGTTTGATTAACTCGCTGGCAAGCTATGCGAGAATTAATGAATATGGCTTTGTAGAAGCCCCATATCGTAAGATAGATAAGACGGATCCGAAAAATCCCCGTGTTACGGATGAGGTAGTCTATATGACGGCGGATGAAGAAGATAATTACCATGTGGCGCAGGCGAATGAGGCGTTGGACGATGACGGACACTTTGTCAGAACCAGCGTATCGGGTCGTTTCCATGAGGAGACACAGGAATATCCCAGAGCGATGTTTGACTATATGGATGTGTCGCCCAAAATGGTCTTCTCTGTGGCAACGGCGTTGATCCCATTCCTTGAGAATGATGATGCCAACCGTGCGCTGATGGGTTCTAACATGCAACGTCAGGCAGTGCCGTTGCTTCTGACGGAGGCGCCGGTGGTTGGTACGGGTATGGAGCCCAAAGCTGCCGTTGACTCCGGTGTCTGTGTTGTAGCAAAGAAACAGGGTACTGTCAGCCATGTGGCCTCCAATGAAATCCGCATGGAGTATGACGATGGCGAGAAAGAAACCATCCGTCTGACGAAATTTTCACGAAGCAATCAGTCCAACTGCTACAATCAGAAACCCATTGTATTCAAAGGGGACAGAGTGGCTGCCGGACAGGTAATTGCAGACGGACCGTCCACCTCCCAGGGGGAACTTGCACTGGGTAAGAATCCGCTGATCGGATTTATGACCTGGGAAGGCTATAACTATGAAGACGCCGTTCTGTTAAGTGAAAAACTGGTGCGTGACGATGTATATACATCGGTGCACATTGAAGAATATGAGGCGGAAGCCAGAGATACAAAGCTGGGTGCAGAGGAGATTACCTGTGATGTGCCCGGCGTAGGGGATGATGCCCTGAAGGATCTGGATGAAAGAGGGATTATCCGTATTGGTGCGGAAGTGCGTGCCGGAGATATTCTGGTGGGCAAGGTGACGCCCAAAGGAGAGACAGAACTGACAGCGGAAGAACGTCTGCTGCGCGCCATCTTTGGTGAGAAGGCACGCGAGGTGCGTGACACTTCCCTGAAAGTACCCCATGGTGAGTATGGTATCGTAGTGGATGCCAAAGTGTTTACAAGGGAAAACGGAGACGAACTGCCTCCGGGTGTGAATCAGGCAGTCCGCATTTATATAGCACAGAAAAGAAAGATTTCCGTGGGTGATAAGATGGCAGGCCGTCATGGCAACAAGGGTGTGGTTTCCCGTGTGCTTCCGGTGGAGGATATGCCCTATCTGCCAAATGGACGTCCGCTGGATATTGTATTGAATCCGCTGGGTGTGCCGTCCCGAATGAACATTGGACAGGTACTGGAAATCCACCTTTCACTGGCGGCGAAAGCACTGGGATTCAATGTGGCCACACCTGTCTTTGACGGCGCAAACGAAATTGATATTATGGACACTCTCGATCTGGCCAATGATTATGTCAATCTGGAGTGGGAAGAATTTTCAGAAAGATATAAAGATACACTCCATCCGGAAGTGATGGAATATCTGTCAGAGCACAGAGAGCACAGGGAGCTGTGGAAGGGTGTACCCATTACACGGGATGGTAAGGTGCGGCTGCGGGACGGACGTACAGGGGAAGAATTTGACAGCCCCGTTACCATCGGCCATATGCATTATCTGAAACTGCACCATCTGGTGGATGACAAGATCCATGCGCGTTCCACAGGCCCATATGCCCTGGTAACCCAGCAGCCTCTGGGCGGTAAGGCGCAGTTTGGCGGTCAGCGCTTCGGAGAGATGGAAGTATGGGCTTTGGAAGCATATGGTGCCGCCTATACGCTGCAGGAGATACTGACAGTAAAATCCGATGATGTGGTGGGACGTGTTAAAACGTATGAAGCCATTATCAAAGGTGATAATATACCGGCTCCGGGTATTCCGGAATCTTTCAAAGTATTGTTGAAAGAATTGCAGTCTCTGGGTCTGGATGTGAAAGTGCTGCGTGAGGATCAGACAGAAGTGGAGATTGTGGAGAGCATTGATTACGGTGAATCGGATTACCGTTATGAAATGGAGGGAGAGCCCGGTTCCTATGACCGTGAAGAAAAATCATTGGGTTCTATGGGCTACCAGAAGCAGGAATTTGATGACGACGGCGAACTGATCAGCACAGAAGAGGAAGATGATGAGGCATTCGAAGACGACTTCGAAGAGGAATATGAAGAGTCTCTGGATGTATAACAGTTGAAAACGGATAACAGTCCGGAGCAACCCTGCCGGTGGCGTTGGGGACATCCGGACTGTTACGGATAGTTTGGAAGGAGTGCCATAAATGTCGGAAACAACAAACGAAATGTATCAACCCATGACATTTGATGCGATCAAGATCGGATTGGCGTCGCCCGATAAGATTCTGGAATGGTCCCGCGGAGAGGTGCTGAAACCGGAGACAATCAACTACAGGACGTTAAAACCTGAGAAAGACGGTCTGTACTGCGAACGGATCTTTGGCCCCAGCAAAGATTGGGAATGCCATTGCGGTAAATATAAAAAGATCAGATACAAAGGCGTTATCTGTGACCGCTGCGGTGTGGAAGTTACGAAGTCCAATGTCCGCCGGGAGCGGATGGGACATATTGCGCTGGCAGCGCCGGTGTCTCATATCTGGTATTTCAAGGGTATTCCAAGCCGGATGGGCCTGATTCTGGATCTTTCTCCCAGGGTACTGGAGAAGGTGCTCTATTTTGCGTCGTATATCGTTCTGGATCCCGCAGGAACCGATTTGCAGCCCAAGCAGGTTCTGACTGAAAAGGAATATCAGGATGCAAGAGAATCCTGGGGCAGCCGGTTCCGGGTAGGTATGGGTGCAGAAGCGATCAAAGAACTGTTACAGGCAATTGATCTGGAAGAAGATGCTCAGCAGTTAAAAGAAGCATTGAAGGATTCTACAGGACAGAAGCGTGCGAGAATTGTAAAACGGCTGGAGGTCGTGGAGGCGTTCCGTGAATCGGGTAACAGACCCGAATGGATGATTATGGATGTCATCCCGGTGATTCCGCCGGATCTGCGTCCGATGGTACAGCTTGACGGAGGACGTTTTGCAACTTCCGATCTGAATGATTTATATAGAAGGATTATTAACAGAAACAACCGTCTGAAACGGCTGCTGGAGCTGGGTGCGCCTGACATTATTGTCAGAAATGAAAAGCGTATGCTGCAGGAAGCAGTGGATGCGTTGATCGACAACGGCAGAAGAGGCCGTCCTGTCACGGGCCCCGGCAACCGGGCGCTGAAATCCCTGTCCGATATGCTCAAGGGCAAATCCGGCCGTTTCCGTCAGAACCTTTTGGGAAAACGTGTGGATTATTCCGGCCGTTCCGTAATTGTAGTGGGTCCGGAACTGAAAATATATCAGTGCGGCCTGCCCAAAGAGATGGCCATTGAATTGTTTAAACCCTTTGTAATGAAAGAATTGGTGGCAAAAGGTATTTCCCAGAATATCAAAGCCGCGAAGAAACTGGTGGAACGGTTGGATACACAGGTATGGGATGTGCTGGAAGAAGTGATCAAAGAACATCCGGTTATGCTGAACCGTGCACCTACACTGCACAGACTGGGGATTCAGGCATTTGAACCGATTCTGGTGGAAGGTAAAGCCATCAAGCTCCATCCGCTGGTATGTACTGCTTTCAACGCCGATTTTGACGGGGATCAGATGGCTGTGCATCTGCCTCTCTCGGTGGAGGCTCAGGCGGAGTGCCGGTTTTTACTGCTTTCACCCAATAATCTTTTGAAACCGTCCGACGGCGGGCCGGTTGCCGTTCCGTCTCAGGATATGGTGCTGGGAATTTATTATCTGACCCAGGAGCGTCCGGGCGCCAAAGGAGAAGGAAAGTTTTTCAGAAATGTGAACGAAGCCATTTTGGCTTATGAAAATAAAGCGATTACCCTGCATTCCCGCATTACGGCCAGAGTAAGCCGCAGGAACGGAAACGGTGAACTGATTACGGGCAATGTGGAATCCACTCTGGGACGGTTTATTTTTAATGAGATTCTTCCTCAGGATCTGGGATTTGTGGACAGAAGCAAACCGGAGAATTTCCTCAAGCTGGAAGTGGATTTCCACGTGGGGAAAAAGGGCCTGAAACAGATTCTGGAGAAGGTTATCAATACCCATGGCGCATCCAGAACAGCGGAAGTGCTGGACAATATTAAATCCACCGGGTATAAGTATTCAACCAGAGCTGCCATGACCGTATCCATTTCCGATATGACGGTGCCTGAGCGGAAGCAGCAGATGCTGAATGAAGCACAGATGACAGTGGATAAGATTTCCCAGAATTTCCGTCGGGGTCTGATCACGGAAGAAGAGCGGTACCGTGCGGTTGTGGAAACCTGGAATGAAACAGATAAAGAACTGACAGAAGTGCTGCTGGCAGGTCTGGATAAATATAATAATATTTATATGATGGCGGACTCCGGCGCCCGTGGTTCCAATCAGCAGATTAAGCAGCTTGCCGGTATGCGTGGACTGATGGCCGATACCACAGGCCGTACCATTGAGCTTCCAATCAAGTCCAATTTCCGTGAAGGCCTGGACGTACTGGAATACTTTATGTCGGCTCACGGTGCGCGGAAAGGTCTGTCGGATACGGCTCTGCGGACGGCGGATTCCGGGTATCTGACCCGCCGTATGGTTGACGTGTCACAGGAACTGATCATTCGTGAAGTGGACTGCTGTGAAGGCCGGGGTGAGATTCCCGGTATGACCGTGCGTGCCTTTATGGATGGCAAGGAAACCATCGAAGGACTCAAGGACAGAATCACAGGAAGATTCTCCTGTGAAGAAATTAAAGATAAAGACGGGAATGTGATTGTTAAGAAAAATCATATGATCACACCCGGACGGGCGGCGCGTATATTAAGCATTGGCGTAACGCAGCAGGGTGAACCCATTGAAGCCGTTAAAATACGGACCATTCTGGGCTGCCGCTCACATAATGGTATCTGTGCAAAATGCTATGGCGCCAATATGGCGACAGGAGAGCCGGTGCAGGTGGGCGAGGCGGTAGGAATTATCGCGGCCCAGTCCATCGGAGAGCCGGGTACACAGCTTACGATGCGTACCTTCCATACCGGCGGTGTGGCCGGCGATGATATTACACAGGGTCTTCCCCGTGTAGAAGAGCTTTTCGAAGCAAGAAAGCCGAAAGGACTCGCAATCATTGCGGAGTTCGGCGGTGAGGCTGAGATTCGCGACACAAAGAAGAAACGTGAAATCATCATTACCAACCATGAAACCGGTGAGAGCAAGGCATACCTGATTCCCTATGGTTCCCGTATCAAGATTCTGGACGGGGCGATTCTGGAAGCGGGCGACGAACTGACAGAAGGAAGTGTGAACCCCCATGATCTGCTGAAGATCAAAGGCATTCGTGCGGTACAGGATTATATGCTCCGTGAGGTACAGCGTGTATACCGCCTGCAGGGTGTGGATATCAGCGACAAGCATATTGAAGTGATCGTGCGTCAGATGCTGAAAAAGACACGGATCGAAAACAGCGGCGATACGGAATTCCTGCCGGGTACCCTGGTGGATGTACTGGATTTTGAGGAAATGAATGAAAGCCTTATCGCTGAGGGCAAAGAGCCGGCAGAAGGAAAACAGGTTATGCTGGGTATCACAAAGGCAGCGCTTGCCACCAACTCCTTCCTTTCGGCAGCTTCTTTCCAGGAAACGACCAAAGTATTGACAGAGGCTGCAATCAAGGGTAAGGTAGATAATCTGATTGGCCTGAAGGAAAATATTATTATCGGTAAGTTGATTCCTGCCGGTACGGGTATGAAACGCTACCGCAACGTACAGCTCAGTACGGATCTGGAGATGGAAGATACGTTGTCTCTGGATGATGAGCTGGAATTCTCCGAAACTTCGGATCTGGAGATGACAGAAGATATGGATGCAGATATTTATATGGATGAAGACGAGGATCCGGGCATTCTGTCAGATGAAGAAGCATTTGAGGAAGATGTCGAAGATCTGGAAGAACCGGACGAGGAAATGGAGGAACCGGAGAAAGCGTTGGCTGAGCAGGTCTAATCCGGTCATTTGACAGGAGGATGAAGATTGCAGAGCTGCCATAAACAGAGCAGTGACCTAAATATGCCAGTTTTTTGAAAAAAATGATTGACAATGCATTTGTAAGCACGTATACTGGTTAAGTGTGCATACAGATGCATTGTTTATTTATGCCAATAGAAAGTTCGCACAGCGTGTTTTCTATATGTACATGACAATAGAGAGTTTGCACAGCGTACCATCTGTTGTTTGTGTTCATATAAAATTTGCAATGCACAGAAACAGCGTTTCAGCTGAAAGGGATGGTCCATTCGGGACACCTGTTGTATCTGCACACAAGTAACCATCAGTTACATTAAAATATGAAAGAGGTGAAACAGAATGCCAACATTTAACCAGTTAGTAAGAAAGGGTCGTGAGACATCTGTAAAGAAGTCTACAGCACCGGCGCTGCAGAAAGGATACAATTCCCTGCGCAAGAAAGCGATCAATACTTCTTCTCCGCAGAAGAGAGGCGTATGTACAGCCGTTAAGACTGCTACACCTAAGAAGCCGAACTCCGCACTGAGAAAGATCGCCAGAGTACGTCTTTCCAACGGAATCGAAGTAACAAGCTACATTCCGGGTGAAGGCCACAACCTGCAGGAGCACAGCGTTGTTCTGATCAGGGGCGGCAGGGTAAAAGACTTGCCTGGTACCAGATACCATGTAATCAGAGGTACGCTTGATACAGCCGGCGTTGCCAACAGAAAACAGGCCCGTTCCAAATACGGCGCCAAAAGACCGAAAGCTGCAAAATAAGCATGGCAACAGCGCTTGTTTGCAAGTACCACAAGTAAGTTGATTGAAAAGTGTTGGGATTTTGTTATAAGATGACCGCACGAACACAGACACAGATTGTGAGTACCGATGAATTAAGTCTTTCATGATTAAGGAGGGAAGAACCGTGCCACGTAAAGGACATATTCAAAAAAGAGATGTATTGGCAGATCCTTTATACAATAACAAAGTGGTGACGAAACTTATCAATAACATAATGTTAGATGGTAAGAAGGGCGTTGCGCAGAAGATTGTATATGGTGCATTTGCAAAGGTTGAGGCAAAGGCCGGAAAGCCGGCTCTCGACGTATTTGAAGAAGCAATGAACAATATCATGCCAGTTCTGGAAGTAAAGGCAAGACGTATCGGCGGCGCTACGTATCAGGTGCCGATTGATGTAAGAGCTGACAGACGTCAGGCATTGGCGCTCAGATGGTTGACCATGTTTTCCCGTAAGCGCGGAGAAAAGACCATGGTGGATCGCCTGGCGAATGAAATCCTGGATGCTGCAAACAATACGGGTGCTGCAGTAAAAAGGAAAGAAGATATGCATAAGATGGCAGAGGCCAATAAGGCATTTGCTCATTACAGATTCTAAAGGAGGAAAAATCCTTGGCTGAAAGAGAATATCCATTAGACAGAACCAGAAATATCGGTATTATGGCACATATTGATGCGGGTAAGACAACTCTTACGGAACGTATCCTGTACTATACCGGTGTGAATTATAAGATTGGCGATACGCACGAAGGTACTGCTACAATGGACTGGATGGAGCAGGAACAGGAGCGGGGTATTACCATCACATCAGCCGCTACAACATGTCACTGGACACTGGAAGAGAACTGCAAAACAAAGCCGGGCGCTTTGGAGCATCGTATCAATATTATTGATACGCCTGGACACGTTGATTTTACAGTAGAAGTAGAACGTTCTCTGCGTGTGCTGGATGGTGCAGTGGGTGTATTTTGTGCCAAAGGCGGTGTGGAGCCACAGTCGGAAAATGTATGGCGTCAGGCTGATACCTACAATGTACCGAGAATGGCGTTTATTAACAAGATGGACATTCTGGGTGCGAATTTTTACGGCGCTGTGGATCAGATTAAAACAAGACTGGGTAAGAATGCGATCATTCTGCAGCTTCCCATCGGTAAGGAAGATGAATTCAAGGGGATTATTGATCTGTTCGAAATGAAAGCCTATATCTATAATGATGACAAGGGCGAAGACATTTCCATTACAGATATCCCGGCTGATATGAAGGATGATGCAGAACTTTACCGCACAGAGCTGATAGAGAAAATCTGCGAGCTGGATGACGATCTGATGATGGTATATCTGGAAGGAGAAGAACCTTCTGTAGATGATCTGAAGAAAGCATTGCGGAAAGGAACCTGTGAATGTACGGCAGTTCCCGTATGTTGCGGTTCTGCATACAGAAATAAAGGCGTACAGAAACTGTTGGATGCCGTTCTTGAATATATGCCGGCACCCACAGATATACCTGCAATTAAAGGTACAGATCTGGATGGCAATGAGGTGGAGAGACATTCTTCTGACGAAGAACCGTTTTCTGCACTGGCATTTAAGATTATGGCAGATCCTTTCGTAGGAAAACTTGCCTTTTTCCGGGTATATTCCGGTACAATGAATTCCGGCTCTTATGTGCTGAATGCCACAAAGGGCAAAAAGGAACGTGTAGGACGTATTTTGCAGATGCATGCAAATAAGCGGGCAGAACTTGAAAAGGTGTACTCCGGCGATATAGCAGCGGCAGTGGGCTTTAAGTTTACCACCACCGGTGATACCATCTGTGACGACCAGCATCCTGTAATCCTTGAGTCCATGGAATTCCCGGAACCCGTTATCGAGCTGGCAATCGAGCCTAAGACGAAAGCAGGTCAGGGCAAGATGGGTGAAGCGCTTGCGAAACTGGCAGAAGAAGATCCTACGTTCCGTGCGCATACCAATCAGGAGACAGGACAGACAATTATCGCCGGTATGGGCGAGCTGCATCTTGAGATTATCGTGGACAGACTTCTGCGTGAATTCAAAGTGGAAGCAAATGTGGGCGATCCTCAGGTTGCTTATAAAGAAGCGATTACAAAAGAAGTGGAAGTTGACAGCAAGTATGCAAAACAGTCCGGTGGACGTGGACAGTACGGACACTGTAAAGTCAGATTTGCGCCGATGGATGCCAACGGAGAAGAACTGTTCAAGTTCGAATCCACAGTTGTGGGCGGTGCGATTCCAAAAGAATACATTCCCGCAGTCGGCGAAGGTATTGAAGAGGCTACCAAATCCGGTGTTTTGGGCGGTTTCCCGGTGGTGGGCGTACATGCTACCGTATATGACGGATCCTACCATGAGGTCGATTCCTCTGAAATGGCTTTCCACATTGCAGGTTCCCTGGCATTCAAGGAAGCTATGCAGAAAGCGGCTCCGGTATTGCTTGAGCCTATTATGAAAGTGGAAGTTACCATGCCGGAAGAGTATATGGGCGACGTGATCGGCGACATCAATTCCCGCCGTGGACGTATCGAAGGTATGGAGGACATTGGCGGCGGCAAGATGGTAAAAGCATTTGTACCGCTTGCAGAGATGTTCAGTTATTCCACAAATCTGCGTTCCAGAACACAGGGACGTGGCAACTATTCCATGTTCTTTGAGAAATATGAACAGGTTCCGAAAAATGTTCAGGAAAAGGTATTGGCTGCAAAATCCAAATAAGCCATGCCGGACGAGATATGGAAAAACGGCTTAAAACGGCGCGTAGAAGCGCCTGAAATATGAAAAAATACTTGAAATATTCGGCTATGTTTACTATAATCTAAAGATAGACGGGTATCAATTGAAAAAGCAAAATTAAGGAGGAATATCCAAAATGGCTAAAGCTAAATTTGACAGAACCAAAACCCATTGTAATATTGGTACCATTGGTCATGTTGACCATGGTAAAACAACTCTGACAGCAGCTATCACAAAAGTTCTTGCTACCAGAGTTGAAGGAAATACAGCAACAGACTTCGAGAACATCGACAAGGCTCCTGAAGAAAGAGAAAGAGGTATCACAATCTCCACAGCCCATGTTGAGTATTCTACAAACAACAGACATTATGCACACGTTGACTGCCCTGGACATGCTGACTACGTTAAGAACATGATCACAGGTGCTGCTCAGATGGATGGCGCTATCCTGGTAGTAGCTGCAACAGACGGTGTTATGGCGCAGACAAAAGAGCATATCCTTCTGTCCCGTCAGGTAGGTGTACCTTATATCATCGTATTCCTGAACAAATGCGATATGGTAGATGACCCTGAACTGATCGAGCTGGTTGAAATGGAAGTAACAGAGCAGCTTGAAGAATATGGCTTCAATGACTGCCCGATTATCAAAGGTTCCGCTCTGAAAGCTCTGGAAGATCCCAATGGCGAATGGGGCGACAAGATTATGGAACTGATGGATAATGTTGATGAGTATATTCCGGATCCTGAAAGAGAAACAGATAAGCCTTTCCTGATGCCTGTTGAGGACGTATTCACAATCACAGGCCGTGGTACAGTTGCTACAGGTAGAGTAGAGCGTGGTACACTTCATCTGAATGAAGAAGTTGAAATCGTTGGTATTAAGGAAGAGACACGTAAAACTGTCGTAACCGGTATCGAAATGTTCCGTAAACTGCTGGATGAAGCACAGGCTGGTGACAACATCGGCGCACTGCTTCGTGGTGTTCAGAGAACAGAAATCGAAAGAGGCCAGGTCCTTTCCAAACCCGGTTCTGTTACCTGCCATAAGAAATTTACAGCGCAGGTATACGTACTGACAAAAGATGAAGGTGGCCGTCATACACCTTTCTTCAATAAC